>Ga0314772_1000018_pt1 | contig 101222 bp, 93 predicted proteins | sample MetaGCBIW2018_FD_204520 | JGI IMG/M metagenome (GOLD analysis project Ga0314772, IMG submission 204520) | Cryopeg brine microbial communities from Beaufort Sea near Barrow, Alaska, United States - CBIW 2018 | ecosystem: Environmental > Aquatic > Marine > Coastal | place: USA: Alaska | collected... | reverse complement strand
GAAGATTTCGCTTCAACTTCAACCACTTGCACTTCAGTTCGGCTTGCGCTTCACATCAGCGGGAGGCGAATTCTACAGCGTTTAGAAACACTGTCAAGCTCATCCTGCAACCGCATTTGCTACCACCGCCCAACTCACCAACACGACTCAAACACTGCCTTGTCAGCCCGGCGCATTCTACGCAACTTTCGCTGCGCTGCAACCCTTCTTTTTAAGCTAACTGCTTGTTTTACAAGCCGTTTTCCGAAAGGTCTGTGCCGGAATAGGGGCGAATTATAGGCCCAGCAGAAACTACGTCAACCCTTTATTGAAAGTTATTAACCACCGTCCTCCGTTCGCCCCGCAACTCTGGCCTGCCTGTTATGGATTAGCGCCTCGCCGACCCTGCCACTTACAAGTCTGAGTCGACAAAACGGGACTCCACTATAGATAGAAGCCAAGGCAATATTTGGAGTACCACTTGGAGGAATAGCTCTCTCTTGCTAGAACGGGGGATACCTCTTAACGCTCGGCCTCGCCAGTGCGCGGCGCCGCAGATCGCTGCATGCGCCAGCAGGCGAAACCACTATATACAGTCAACAGGATAACCAGCCCCAAGCTAATCGACATCAGACAGCCCCTCCTCCACAGATATGTGAGGTTTTCACAAGATCGCCCGGCAGCGGCACTGCGTCGTTAACCTGGCGCAGATAGGCTGCCGGCTCAGCTCCGAGATTGTTGAGCAGCCGCTCGCTGTACCAGTCAATGAAGTTGACCACGCCGAACTCATAGGTTTTCGAGTACGGGCCTGGCTGGTAGGCGGTGGAGTTGATACCACGCTGATTTTCTTCGGCCAAACGACGATCCTGATTATTGGTCGCGTCCCACACCTGACGCAGGCGCGCCACGTCATAGTCGACGCCCTCCACCGCGTCCTTGTGCACCAGCCATTTGGTGGTGACCATGGTTTCCTGGGCACTGATTGGCCATACGGTGAAGACGATCAGATGATCACCCATGCAGTGGTTCCACGAGTGCGGCAGGTGCAGGATACGCATCGAACCGAGCTCGGGGTTCTGGATCCGCCCCATCAGTTTCTTGCTGCCTTGTTTGCCGTCCATGGTCATGGACTCGGTGCCCTTGAGCAGCGGCATGCGCACAATACGGTTACGCAGGCCAAAACTGGCGTGGGCGTAGGGGATCTTCTCCGCGTCCCACTTGGCGGCGGAGTCAGCCACGTGGTCCTTGAACGCCTGGTCGGCGCGCGGATCGGTGACATCGTCCCACTCCAGCAGGCTCTTCAGCAGTTCCGGGTGCGCGACGCTGCAGTGGTAGCACTCGCGATTGTTTTCCAGCACCAGCTTCCAGTTGGCCTTCTCCACCAAGGTGGACTCCACCGCCACCTTGGTGTTCTCCATGTCGTAGGGCTCCATGTAATGGGCCAGCATGGAGAGGAAATCGTCGATCGCCGGCGGAGTCTCCGCCAGGGAGATGAAGATGTAGCCGCCAGCCGTCTTGCACTGCACCGGCTTGAGGCCGTAGTCCTTCATGTCGAAGTCGGCACCCATCTCGGTGCCGGCGAACAGCAGGCGACCGTCCAGCTCATAGGTCCACTGGTGGTAGTGGCAGACCAACTTGGCCACCTTTCCCTTGTCGCTGGTGCACAAGCGCGAACCGCGATGGCGGCAGACGTTGTGGAAGGCATGTACCACGCCTTCGGCCCCACGGATGACGATGATCGGGTTGGCGCCGATCTGCAGGGTTAAGAAGTTACCCTTGGCTGGGAGCTCGCAAGTCATGCCGGCGATCAGCCATTCTTTATGGAAGATTTCCTGCATGTCGATCTGGAATAGGCGCTCGTCGCTGTAAAACGGTTGCGGCAACGAAAAGGTGCGCTCGCGGCTTTGCAGCATCTGTGCGGTGGCCTTGCGTGCCGGCTCCAGGGGATCGCCCAGATTTAGAGTGGAAGTGACGTCCATCGGTAACTCCTCAATGGCGGCTCGCCGTGCGAGCGCCGCAAAAAGTGGCTGTTTCGGCTTCTACTTAAGGCGGCGTGACTGACCCTTCGTAAGTCGCCTGCCGAGTGGCGGCTAGATACGCGGAACAATGGTCGTGCGCTCTTTTTCCGTTTGCTTCAGCTGGGCGCAGTGTGGCTATGGACGCAGCGCAAACCTTATCCATAGGCGACATGGTCACATCCGTTTCCGACGCCGCAAGCCACGGCCCTTCAGGCAGGTCGCGATAAGCATGTAAATGTCGCTCATGGATAAATGAGTGTGCAGGCCGTTGCGCACAATCCATCGTAATAGGCCAACGTCAGGCCGCTTCGCGCGAGAGACCGACCATGTCGAACGACTTCCTCAACCCCGTCACCACCCAGACCTGGAGCAATGGCCGCCATGTAGTGCGCTGCGTCAAGGTGATCCAGGAAACCTGGGACGTTCGCACCTTCTGCTTCATGGCCGAGCAGCCTGTGCTGTACTTCTTCAAACCGGGGCAGTTCGTCACCCTCGAACTGGAGATCGACGGCCAGACGGTCATGCGCTCGTACACCATCTCCAGCTCACCGGCGGTGCCCTATAGCTTCTCCGTGACGATCAAACGGGTGCCCGGCGGCAAGGTCTCCAACTGGTTGCACGACAACCTGCAAGAAAGTCAGGAGTTGGCGGTACACGGTCCCGTCGGGCTGTTTAACGCCATTGATTTTCCGGCGGACAAGGTCCTCTACCTCAGCGGCGGCGTGGGTATCACTCCGGTGATGTCCATGGCTCGTTGGTTCTATGACACCAACGCCAACGTTGACATGATCTTCGTGCACAGCGCACGTTCGCCGAAGGACGTGATTTACCAGCGCGAGCTGGAAAATATGGCGGCGCGGATCAACAACTTCAGCCTGCACATCATCTGCGAGAAGCACGGATTGGGCGAGGCCTGGGCCGGTTACCGGGGCTACATCAACCAGGCCATGATGCACATGATGGCGCCGGACTTCATCGAACGGGAGATCTTCTGCTGCGGGCCAACGCCCTATATGAATGCAGTCAAGCGCCTGCTCGAAGCCAATTGCTTCGACATGTCGCGTTATCACGAGGAATCCTTCAGCGCGACGCCGGCGGATGTCCGCGAAGAAGCCAAGGAGTGGGCCGCCGAAGCGGCCGACGCCGATCCGGTGCCGCTGGCCGAGCAGCATCAGGTGGCATTCGCCGTCACCGGCAAGAGCATTCGCATCGATCCGGGTGAGACCGTGCATGCTGCAGCAGCCAAACTCGGCCTGCAGATTCCCAAGGCCTGCGGCATGGGCATCTGCGGTACCTGCAAAGTGATGAAGACCGCGGGCGAGGTGAGCATGGAACATAACGGCGGGATCACCGACGAGGACGTTGCCGAAGGCTATATCCTGTCCTGTTGCAGCGTGCCCCGGGGCGATGTGGTCATCGACTATTGATTGCCGCAAGCTCCATTCCCAATCTGTTGGCATCCCGGCAGCGGATTGAATAAGCGTTTATCCGCAGTAGCACCCCTCACGACTTCCTGAGTACCTCAGGGGGTCAGCAGCTCCTCAGACCACGCGCCATCCGCAGCGTTCTGGTACCTGACCCGCTCACCCATGCGCGGCCAGTAGGATGGCTGGAACTCAAAGCGCTCAGGCGGAAGGCGCAGGCACTTTAGAGACGCGCGCGCCGCCTATATGTAGATTGAGGTCCTTCTCGCGGCAGATAGCGCTGATCGTGCGGACCTCTTCGGGGCGATAGACCGTACCGATTTCGGCGGCCTGGGTCAGGGTCACCACCCGCTGTTTCGGAGAGTGGATATCCTGGCATTTGAGGGCGATCTCGCTAATCGCTGCCGGAGCCAGTTTGCCGTTCTCGGTCTTCGCCAGCAGCAGCGTGGATCCGCTGGAGAAAACTCCGGGACGCCGCATTCGTCGTTTTCGACGTGGGCAGTCTCCGAGCAGATCACGCTGTGCTAGCTCTGGCACAACACCGCCATGGCCAGGGCGTTAGCCGCGGTGCCGTTGGAGGCGATGAAGACTGCGCAGTCGGTTTCGAACAATTCGCGAAAATGTCGGCGGCGGCGCGCCGACCACTGCCCTGCGCGAAGACGGGCTGCGCTGGCGGCCGCTCCCGCTCTGGCTTGGCCGCCGCCACGCATTTGCATTACCGACAGCAACCTGTCGCCGACGCGCATGTCGCAAACGCAACCTCTCGTGGCGTGCATAGGCATCTGGCTGGATAGGCCGAGTCATACCATCGACTGCACAAGGGCTCAGCCCCGATTCCGACACCGATGCGCTACAGCGTAGCGCCGCAGGAGATCAGCGATGTTCAGCAAACAAGATCAAATCCAGGGCTACGACGACGAACTGCTCAGCGCGATGAATGCTGAAGAGGCCCGCCAAGAGCATCACATCGAGCTGATCGCCTCGGAAAACTACACCAGCAAGCGAGTAATGGAAGCTCAGGGCAGCGGCCTGACCAACAAGTACGCCGAAGGCTATCCGGGCAAGCGCTACTACGGCGGCTGTGAGCACGTCGATGTGGTCGAGCAACTGGCCATCGACCGCGCCAAGCAACTGTTCGGCGCCGACTTTGCCAACGTGCAGCCGCATTCCGGCTCTTCCGCCAACAGCGCGGTGTACCTGGCGCTGATCAATGCCGGCGACACCATTCTGGGCATGAGCCTGGCCCACGGCGGTCACCTGACCCACGGCTCCAAGGTCAGCTCCTCCGGCAAGCTGTACAACGCCGTGCAGTACGGCATCGACACCACCACCGGCCTGATCGATTACGACGAAGTCGAGCGCCTGGCCGTCGAGTGCCAGCCGAAGATGATCGTGGCGGGCTTCTCCGCCTATTCCAAGACCCTGGATTTCCCGCGTTTTCGCGCCATCGCCGACAAGGTCGGAGCCCTGCTGTTCGTCGACATGGCCCACGTCGCCGGCCTGGTCGCCGCCGGTCTGTACCCGAATCCGCTGCCCTACGCCGACGTGGTCACTACCACCACCCACAAGACTTTGCGCGGCCCGCGTGGCGGCCTGATCCTGGCCAAGAGCAATCCCGAGATCGAGAAGAAGCTCAACTCCGCGGTGTTCCCCGGCGCTCAAGGCGGCCCGCTGATGCATGTCATCGCCGGCAAGGCCGTGTGCTTCAAGGAAGCGATGGAGCCTGGTTTCAAGGACTATCAAGCGCAAGTGATCAAGAACGCCCAGGCGATGGCCAAGGTGTTTATCGAGCGCGGTTTCGACGTGGTCTCCGGCGGCACCGATAACCACCTGTTCCTGGTCAGCTTGATACGTCAGGGCCTGACTGGCAAAGACGCCGACGCGGCTCTAGGCCGTGCCGGTATCACCGTGAACAAGAACTCCGTACCGAACGACCCGCAATCGCCGTTCGTCACCTCGGGCCTGCGCATTGGTACGCCAGCGATCACCACCCGTGGCTTCAAGGAGCAGCAGAGCATCGAGCTGGCTGGCTGGATCTGCGACATCCTCGATCACCTCGGCGATGCCGACGTCGAAGCGCAGATCGCCACGCTGGCAGCCGGCCTGTGTGCGGATTACCCGGTCTATCGCTGATCGTGCAAGAAGGATCGTAGGGTTGCTGCGCCGCCCTACGCAGATTGAACAGGCCTTCCATGGTTAAGTTTTCACGTATCAGGAGTACCCACTGATGCAACGTTATTCCGGCTTCGGCCTATTCAAGCACTCGCTCAGCCACAACCAAAACTGGCAGCGCATGTGGCGCACGCCGACGCCCAAGCCTGTCTACGACGTAATCATCGTCGGCGGCGGCGGTCATGGCCTGGCCACGGCCTACTACCTGGCGAAAGAGTTTGGCGTGAAGAACGTCGCGGTCATCGAAAAAGGCTGGCTGGGCGGCGGTAACACCGCGCGCAACACCACCATCGTGCGTTCCAACTATTTGTGGGACGAGTCGGCACACCTCTACGAGCACGCCATGAAGTTGTGGGAAGGCCTGTCGCAGGACATCAACTACAACGTGATGTTCTCCCAGCGCGGCGTGTTCAACCTCGGTCACAGCCTGCAAGACATGCGCGACATCGAGCGCCGGGTCGGCGCCAACCGGCTCAACGGAATCGACGGCGAGGTGCTCAACGCCAAGCAGCTCGAGGAGATGATCCCCTTCATGGACTGCAGCAAGAACACCCGTTATCCGGTGATGGGCGCCTCTCTGCAGCGCCGCGGCGGCGTGGCCCGTCACGATGCCGTGGCCTGGGGCTATGCGCGTGCCGCCGACGCCCTGGGCGTCGACCTAATCCAGCAGACTGAAGTGACCGGTTTTCGCAAGGAAAACGGCGTGGTCATCGGTGTCGAAACCAATAAAGGCTTCATCGGTGGCAAGCGCGTCGGCGTGGTCACCGCGGGTAACTCCGGGCACATGGCCAAGCTCGCCGGCTTTCGCATGCCGATCGAGTCGCACCCGCTGCAGGCTCTGGTGTCCGAGCCGATCAAGCCGATCATCGACAGCGTCATCATGTCCAACGCGGTGCACGGTTATATCAGCCAGTCGGACAAGGGTGATCTGGTCATCGGTGCCGGTATCGACGGCTACGTCGGTTACGGCCAGCGCGGTTCCTACCCGACTATCGAACACACCCTGCAGGCGATCGTCGAGCTGTTCCCGGTCCTCTCGCGGGTGCGCATGAACCGCCAGTGGGGCGGCATCGTTGACACCACGCCGGACGCCTGCCCGATCATCAGCAAGACCCCGGTGCAGAACTTGTTCTTCAACTGCGGTTGGGGAACCGGTGGTTTCAAGGCCACGCCGGGCTCGGGTCACGTCTTCGCCGCCAGCCTGGCCAAGGGCGAAATGCATGAACTGGCCAAACCCTTCGCCATGGACCGCTTCTATAACGGTGCATTGGTCGACGAGCACGGCGCCGCCGGCGTCGCCCACTAACAGGAGAAACCCGACATGCTGAACATCTTCTGTCCCCATTGTGGCGAGCTGCGCTCCGAAGAGGAATTTCACTCGGCCGGCCAGGCGCACATCCCACGCCCACTGGACCCGAATGCCTGCACTGATGCGGAGTGGGGCGAGTACCTGTTCTTTCGCGACAACCCGCGCGGCATCCACCACGAGCTGTGGATTCACGCGGCCGGCTGCCGGCAGTACTTCAACGCCACGCGCAACACCATCAGCTACGAAATATTCGAAACCTACAAGATTGGTGAAATGCCGAGCGTGACCGCTAATTCGAACAGTGCGAAGCAGCCCAGCCATGCGGCAGGAGAAAAGGCATGAGTCAGATCAATCGCCTGAGCAAGGGTGGCCGGATCAACCGCAACCAGCCTTTGACCTTTACCTTCAACGGTGAGAGCTATCAGGGTTTCAGCGGCGACACCCTGGCCGCCGCGCTACTGGCCAACGGCGTCGACGTCGTCGGCCGCAGCTTCAAGTATTCGCGGCCGCGCGGCATCGTCGCTGCCGGTAGCGAGGAGCCGAACGCGGTGCTGCAGATCGGCGCCAGCGAAGCGACCCAGATCCCCAACGTGCGCGCCACCCAACAGGCGCTGTACAGCGGCTTGGTGGCCAATAGCGTGAATGGCTGGCCGAGCGTCACAAATGACCTGATGGGCATTCTCGGTAAAGTCGGCGGCGGCATGATGGCGCCCGGCTTCTACTACAAGACTTTTATGTACCCGCAGAACCTCTGGCTGACCTACGAGAAGTACATCCGCAAGGCCGCCGGCCTGGGTCGTGCACCGAAGGAAAACGATCCGGACAGCTACGACTACCTAAACCAGCACTGCGACGTACTGGTCGTCGGTGGCGGTGCCGCTGGTCTGGCCGCCGCTCTGGCTGCCGGCCGTAGTGGCGCGCGGGTGATCCTGGCCGACGAGCAGGAAGAGTTTGGCGGTCATCTGCTGGACTGTCGCGAAAGCCTCGATGGCAAACCGGCCGCCGACTGGGTGGCCAAGGCGATCGCCGAGCTGCAGAAGATGCCCGAGGTGACACTGTTGCCGCGCTCTACGGTGCACGGTTACCACGACCACAACTTTCTCACCATTCACGAGCGGCGTACCGATCACCTTGGTGATGCCGCGCCGATGGGCCCGCTTGGACAAAGAGTCGTGCGTCAGCGCCTGCACCGCGTACGTGCCAAGCGCTTGGTCCTGGCCGCCGGCGCCCACGAGCGCCCGCTGGTGTATGGCAACAACGACGTGCCCGGCAACATGCTGGCCGGCGCGGTGTCCACCTATGTGCGCCGTTACGGCGTGGCCCCGGGCAAGCAACTGGTGCTGTCGACCACTAACGATTACGCCTACCGCGTGGCGCTGGACTGTCTGGAAGCCGGCATCAAGGTGGTCGCCATCGCCGACGCCCGGTCCAATCCCAAGGGTGCATGGGTCGAAGAAGCACGGACCAAGGGCCTGCGCGTCCTGACCAGCAGTGCGGTGATCGAGGTGCGTGGCAGCAAGCGCGTCAGCGCTGCGCGCGTCGCGGCGATCGATCCGCAGGCACATAAAGTCACCAGCCCCGGCGAATGGTTGGAGTGCGATCTGGTCGCCAGCTCCGGCGGTTACAGCCCTGTGGTGCACCTGGCCTCGCACTTGGGCGGCAAGCCGATCTGGCGCGAAGACATCCTCGGCTTCGTGCCGGGCGAAGGTTTTCAGGCGCGCGTCTGCGCCGGTGCCATGAACGGCGTGTTTGCGCTCGGCGATGTGCTCGCCGACGGCTTCGAAGCCGGCGTCAAGGCCGCCACCGAGGCGGGCTTCAAACCTGTCGCCAGCGAACTGCCGAAAGTCTTCAACCACCATGAAGAGCCAAGCATCGCGCTGTTCCAGGTGCCGCACGAGAAGCCGACTGCACGGGCGCCCAAGCAATTCGTCGACCTGCAGAACGACGTCACCGCAGCCGGTATCGAGCTGGCCACCCGCGAGGGCTTCGAGTCGGTCGAGCACGTCAAGCGCTACACCGCGCTGGGCTTCGGCACCGACCAGGGCAAGCTGGGCAACATTAACGGTCTGGCCATCGCCGCCCGTTCGCTGGGCATCAGCATCCCGCAGATGGGCACCACCATGTTCCGTCCGAACTACACCCCGGTGACCTTCGGTGCCGTGGCCGGGCGCAACTGCGGTGCGCTGTTCGACCCGGTGCGCTACACCGCGCTGCATAGCTTCCACCTGAAAGCAGGCGCCGAGTTCGAGGACGTCGGCCAGTGGAAGCGCCCCTGGTACTACCCCACGCGCGGGGAGGACATGCAGGCCGCGGTCGGCCGCGAATGCAAGGCGGTGCGCGACAGCGTCGGCATCCTCGATGCCTCGACCCTGGGCAAGATCGACATCCAGGGCCCGGATGCGCGCGAGTTCCTCAACCGCATTTACACCAACGCCTGGAGCAAGCTGGACGTGGGCAAAGCCCGGTACGGCCTGATGTGCAAGGAAGACGGTATGGTCTTCGACGACGGCGTGACCGCCTGTCTAGCCGAGAACCACTTTGTCATGACCACCACCACCGGCGGCGCCGCGGGAGTCATGCAATGGCTGGAGATCTATCACCAGACCGAGTGGCCGGAGCTGAAGGTGTATTTCACCTCGGTCACCGACCACTGGGCGACCATGACGCTGTCCGGCCCCAACAGCCGCAAGCTGCTGGCCGAGGTTAGCGACATCGACCTGGGCAAGGACGCCTTCCCGTTTATGGCCTGGAAGGAAGGCATCGTCGGCGGCGTGCCGGCGCGGGTGTTCCGCATCTCCTTCACTGGCGAGCTCAGCTATGAGGTCAACGTACAGGCCGACTACGCCATGGGCGTGCTGGAGAAGATCATCGAGGCCGGCAAACAGTACAACCTGACTCCGTACGGCACCGAGACTATGCACGTGTTGCGGGCCGAGAAGGGCTTCATCATCGTCGGTCAGGAAACCGACGGTTCGGTGACCCCGGACGACCTCAATATGGGCTGGTGTGTCGGTCGCACTAAACCGTTCTCGTGGATCGGCTGGCGCGGGATGAACCGTGAAGATTGCGTCAAGGAAAACCGCAAGCAGCTGGTCGGTCTCAAGCCGGTCGATAGCACCTCGGTGCTGCCGGAAGGCGCCCAGCTGGTGTTCGACGCCAAGCAAGCGATTCCGATGAGCATGGTCGGTCACGTCACTTCCAGCTACTACAGCACCAGCATGGGCTTCAGCTTTGCCCTGGCCCTGGTCAAGGGCGGTTTGACGCGCATGGGCGAGAAAGTCTTCGCTCCGCTGGCGGACGGCACCTTGATCGAAGCCGAGATCGTCAGTTCGGTGTTCTTCGATCCGAAAGGCGAGCAGCAGAAAGTCTGAGACCACGACCGCTCGCCAGGCACCAACAGGTTGGAGCCTGGTGAGCAACGAATTAGCGCCGACGACCCTACGACAGGCGGAACCACATGAGCACAGTAAACGTTTACAAGCAGCGCCCCGATGCGGCGCACGCCGAGTCCCCGCTGTTCCACGCCGGCCTGCATGAGCTGGCGGGCAAAGGCAAAAAGAGCGCGGGCATCAGCCTGCGCGAGAAGAAGCTGCTGGGGCACCTGACCCTGCGTGGCAATGGCCATGATTCGGCCTTTGCCGGCGCCGTGCACAAGGCCACCGGCCTGGAGCTGCCGGGCGCGTTGGGCCTGGTGGTCAAGGGCGAGACCTCGCTGCAGTGGCTGGGTCCGGATGAGTGGTTGCTTATTGTGCCGAGCGGCGAAGAGTTCGCCGCCGAAAAGAGCCTGCGCGAAGTGCTGGCCGACCAGCACCACCAAGTGGTCAACGTCAGTGGTGGGCAGACTATTCTCGAGCTGAGCGGGCCGAAAGTGCGCGAAGTACTGATGAAGTCGTCCACCTACGACGTGCATCCACGCAATTTCCCGGTCGGCAAGGCGGTCGGCACCATGTTCGGCAAGACCCAGCTGGTGATTCGTCGCACCGGTGAAGAGACCTGGGAACTGCTGGTGCGCCGCAGTTTCTCCGACTACATCTGGCTGTGGCTGCAAGACGCTTGCGCCGAATTCGGCCTGGCGATCACGGCCTGAGGCTGCGTAACGACTCGGTCCCGAGGGAGGGGGCTTTAGCCGCGCAAACTAGTCGCAGCTAAAGCCCCTCCCACGGGGGTCTCGGACAGCCCCTCTCCCTCTCGGAGCGGGTGAACAGCATCGGAGCTTCATCATGAGCCGCACCCCAGATACCTGGATCCTCACTGCCCACTGCCCGAGCGTGCTCGGCACCGTGGACGCGGTGACGCGCTTCCTGTTCGAGCAGCGCTGCTATGTTACCGAACACCATTCGTTCGATGACCGGCTGTCTTCGCGCTTCTTCATCCGCGTCGAATTCCGCCAGCCGGAGGGCTTCGACGAGCAGGCCTTTCGTGCCGGATTGTGCGAGCGCCTGGCGCCCTTCGATATGCACACCGAACTGACCTCGCCGGGCTACCGGGCCAAGGTGGTGCTGATGGTGAGCAAGGCCGACCATTGCCTGAACGACCTGCTCTATCGCCAGCGCATCGGCCACCTGGCCATGGACGTGGTGGCGGTGGTGTCCAACCATCCGGACCTGGAGCCGTTGGCGCGCTGGCACGATATCCCCTATTACCACTTCCCCCTCAACCCTAACGACAAGCCGGCGCAAGAGCGCAAGGTCATGCAGGTTATCGAGGACAGCGGCGCCGAACTGGTGGTGCTCGCCCGTTACATGCAGGTGCTCTCGCCCGAGCTGTGCCGCAAGCTGGACGGCTGGGCGATCAACATCCACCACTCACTGCTGCCCGGTTTCAAGGGCGCCAAGCCCTATCACCAGGCGTACCAGAAGGGCGTCAAGCTGGTCGGCGCCACCGCCCACTACATCAACAACGACCTGGACGAGGGGCCGATCATCGCCCAGGGCGTGGAGTCGGTGGACCATGCCCATTATCCGGAAGATCTGATTGCCAAGGGCCGCGATATCGAGTGTCAGACCCTAGCCAAGGCGATTGCCTACCACCTCGAACGGCGGGTGTTCCTCAACGCCAACCGCACCGTGGTGCTGCACGCCTGATTTGGCCGCAATTGTTCGGAGGATGGGTTCGCCGTGCAACGGCGTCACCCATCAGCAATGCAACGCCGAAGAGGTATTACCGCCCGCCTACCAGCGGTCTCTCCACTCACCGACTCAAGCTCCAATGCAAGGCCGCGTGGCCGTTGGTCGCGCCTTTGTATCCACAACAACAAAGGAGAACATCCAATGTCAGGTAATCGTGGCGTCGTCTATCTCGGCGCAGGCAAGGTCGAAGTACAAAACATCGACTATCCAAAAATGCAGGATCCACGCGGCAAGAAGATCGAGCATGCGGTGATTCTGCGTGTGGTTTCCACCAATATCTGCGGCTCCGACCAGCACATGGTGCGCGGCCGTACCACCGCACAAGCCGGCCTGGTATTGGGCCACGAAATCACCGGAGAGGTGATCGAGAAAGGTCGCGACGTCGAGAACCTGCAAATCGGCGACCTAGTCTCGGTGCCGTTCAATGTCGCTTGCGGCCGCTGCCGTAGCTGTAAGGAACAACACACTGGCGTCTGCCTGTCGGTCAACCCGGCCCGTCCCGGCGGCGCCTACGGCTACGTCGACATGGGCGACTGGACCGGTGGCCAGGCCGAATACGCCATGGTGCCGTACGCCGACTTCAACCTGCTCAAGCTGCCAGACCGCGACAAGGCGATGGAAAAGATCCGCGACCTGACCTGCCTCTCCGACATTCTGCCGACCGGTTACCACGGCGCAGTCACCGCCGGCGTCGGCCCAGGTAGCACGGTGTATATCGCCGGTGCCGGTCCGGTCGGCCTGGCCGCTGCCGCCTCGGCACGCCTGCTCGGCGCTGCCGTGGTCATCGTCGGCGACGTCAACCCGGTGCGCTTGGTGCATGCCAAGGCCCAAGGCTTCGAGATCGCCGACCTGTCACTGGACACGCCTTTGCACGAACAGATTGCTGCTCTGTTGGGCGAGCCTGAAGTCGATTGTGCCATCGACGCAGTAGGCTTCGAGGCCCGCGGTCATGGCCATGATGGCGTGCAGCAAGAGGCGCCGGCCACCGTGCTCAACTCATTGATGGGGGTGGTCCGGGTCGCCGGCAAGATCGGTATTCCCGGCCTGTACGTCACCGAAGATCCGGGCGCAGTCGATGCCGCAGCGAAGAAGGGTGCGCTGAGCATCCGCTTCGGCCTCGGTTGGGCCAAGTCGCACAGCTTCCACACCGGCCAAACTCCGGTGATGAAGTACAACCGCCAGCTGATGCAGGCGATTATGTGGGACCGGATCAACATCGCCGATGTGGTTGGCGTACAGGTTATCAGCCTGGATCAGGCGCCCAATGGCTACCACGAGTTCGACGCCGGCGTGCCGAAGAAATTCGTTATCGACCCGCACAAGATGTTCAGCGCTGCCTGAGTCAAATGCCTAACCTGGGCCGCCCCCGCGTGTGGGTGGCTCCAGTCTTGCGGGAGCCTTTTGGCTCCCTTTTTTATGCGCAGTCCCCTCCTACACTACCGCGCCGGACTGTAGACCCGCGGCGCGCTGTGATGCGGCAAGTGAATCAGGTTGAGCCGATGCTCACGCGCCCAGCGCACACTGAGGCTGGTCGGCGCCGAGAGGCTGACCAGGGTGGCGAATTCGCCGCGCACCGCCTTGTGAATCAGCTCCAGACTGCAGCGACTGGTGATCACCACGAAACCTTGGCGCGCGTTGTGGTCTTGCTGATGCAGCGCACCGATCAACTTGTCCAGCGCGTTGTGCCGGCCGATATCCTCGCGGCACAGACCGATCTCGCCGTACTGATCGACGAACAGCGCGGCATGCAGGGCGCCGCTGTGGCGCGCCAGACTTTGCGCGCCGGCGATGCGCGTGCGCAGGTCGTGTAGGTGTTCGGCCGCCGGCAGCGGGCTGGGCGGCAGTACCCTGAGCTGCGGCAGTGCTTGCTCCAGCGCCGCCACCCCGCATAGGCCGCAACCGCTGGTGCCGGCCAGCTGCCGACGCTGCTGCTTGAGCGCCCAAAACGCACGGTTGCTGATCTGCACCTCGGCGTTGAGGGCGTCGCCATTGCGCGTGACACGCAGGTCATAAATATCCTCAATGCCGTTAACCACCGCGCTGCTCAGGCTGAAGCCGATAACGAAGTCCTCCACGGCCGAGGGCGAGACCATCATCACCCCATGGCCGATGCCGTTGTAGGCAATCGCCAGGGCGCACTCCTCTGCCAGGGTGGCGCTGCCGGACTGCGCCGCCGGATCCAGCTCGACATAGGCATAAGCGTCCTGCCCCTGGAGGCTCGGCGATGGGTCCGAAACGGCGATGGCTGCGCTGCGTGGCATGCTCGAAAACTCCAACTCGGTTAAGCCGGCCGGGCCAGCGGTTCGATCTGGTCGCGGCGCGCTCGCATGGCCTCGACCACAAAGGCGCTCAACCCCTCGCCGCCGCTAGCATCGAGGTGGGCATAGAGCGTGACGCGCATTTGCGGGTCCCATTGTTTCTTCAGATGCAGGGCGAAGTCCGCGCGTGTCTGCTCGGGATTGGGTTGCGATGCGAAGAAAGCGCCGATCTGGTTGGCCATCTTGATCAATTGTGTGGCGTTCATGCCCATCTGCGAACCTCTGACGGTCGAAGAGCTGAAAAAAAAATGGCGCCGGGCGATCTCGCAGATCGCACGGCGCCAGCGGCGCTTAGAGCTGGGCCACCTTGATCCGTGGCAGCAGGTCGTGCTGCTCCTTGGTAAACGCATGGAACTCGTCCTGCCACTGCGAGGGCACTTCCACCTTGCTGATCTGCACCGCGGTGACCTTGTACTCGGGGCAGTTGGTGGCCCAGTCCGAGTTGTCGGTGGTGATCACGTTGGCGCCTGATTCCGGATGGTGGAAGGTGGTGTAGACCACCCCCGGTTGCATCCGCTCGGTCACCACCGCGCGCATTACCGTCTCGCCGGCGCGACTGTTGATCGCCACCCAGTCGCCGTCGTTGATCCCGCGGTCCTCGGCATCCACCGGGTGCAACTCGAGGACATCCTCGGAATGCCAGGCACTGTTTTCGGTACGCCTCGTCTGCGCGCCGACGTTGTACTGCGAGAGGATCCGCCCGGTGGTGAGGATCAGCGGACGTTTGCGCGAGGTGCGCTCCTCGGTGGGAATGTACTCGGTGATCATGAAGCGGCCCTTGCCGCGCACGAAGGTGTCCTCATGCATGATCGGCGTGCCTTGCGGCGCGGCGTCGTTGCACGGCCACTGGATGCTGCCAAGGCGATCGAGCTTGGCGTAGCTGACCCCGGTGAAGGTCGGCGTCAGGCTGGCGATTTCGTCCATGATCTGCGACGGGTGGCTATAGCTCATCGGGTAGCCGAGTGCATTGGACAACGCCACTGTCACTTCCCAGTCTTCCTTGCCGGCCAGCGCCGGCATCACCTTGCGCACCGGCGAGATACGCCGCTCGGCGTTGGTGAAGGTGCCGTTCTTCTCCAAGAAGGAGGAGCCGGGGAGGAACACATGGGCGAACTTGGCGGTTTCATTGAGGAACAGGTCCTGCACTACCACGCACTCCATGGCCTTCAGCGCGCCGGTGACGTGCTGGGTATCCGGGTCGGACTGCGCCGGATCTTCGCCCTGGATGTAGATGCCCTTAAAGGTGCCGGCATGCGCCGCCGCGAGCATGTTGGGAATGCGCAGGCCCGGCTCGTCGAGCAGGCTGACGCCCCAGGCCTGTTCGAACTGCGCCCGCGCCAGCGGATCGGAGACGTGCCGGTAGCCAGGCAGCTCATGAGGAAAGGAGCCCATGTCGCAGGAGCCCTGCACGTTGTTCTGTCCGCGCAGTGGGTTGACGCCGACGCCAGCGCGGCCGATGTTGCCGGTGGCCATGGCCAGGTTGGCAATCGCCATCACGGTCGAGGAGCCCTGGCTGTGCTCGGTCACACCCAGGCCGTAGTAGATGGCCGCGTTACCGCCGGTGGCGTACAGCCGCGCGGCGCCGCGTACTGCGGCGGCCGGCACGCCGGTTAATTCTTCCATGGTCTCCGGGCTGTGCCGTGGGTCGGCGACGAAGGCGCGCCATTGCTCGAAGGCTTCGCCCTCGCAACGCTCGGCGACGAAAGCCTCATCCACTAGGTTCTCGCTGACGATGACGTGAGCCAGGCTGTTGAGCAGGGCGACGTTGCTGCCGGGACGCAGTTGCAGGTGGTAGTCGGCCTTGACGTGCGGGCCGCGCACCAGATCAATGCCGCGCGGGTCGGCCACGATCAGCTTGGCGCCCTCGCGCAGACGACGCTTGAGCTGCGAGCCGAACACCGGATGACCGTCGGTAGGGTTGGCGCCAATCACCAGCACCACATCGGCGGCCAGCACCGAGTCGAAGTCCTGGGTCCCAGCGGATTCGCCGAGGGTGACCTTGAGGCCGTAACCGGTCGGCGAATGGCAAACCCGCGCGCAGGTGTCGACGTTGTTGTTGCCGAAAGCGGCGCGCACCAGTTTTTGCACCAGATAAGCTTCTTCGTTGGTGCAGCGCGAGGAGGTCAGGCCGCCGACTGAGTCGCGGCCGTACTCCGCTTGGATGTCCTTGAAGCGCTTAGCGGTGTAGCTGATCGCCTCGTCCCAGCCGACCGTGCGCCAAGGCTGGTCAATGCTCTCGCGGATCATCGGCGCGGCGATGCGGTCCGGGTGGGTGGCGTAGCCCCAAGCGAAGCGGCCCTTGACGCAGGAGTGACCGTGGTTGGCGTGGCCGTCCTTGTTCGGCAGCATACGCACTACGGTGTTTCCCTTGATCTCGGCCTTGAACGAGCAGCCAACACCGCAATAGGCGCAGGTGGTGGTCACGCTGCGCTCGGCCTGACCCATCTCGATCACCGATTTTTCCATCAGGGTCGCGGTCGGGCAAGCCTGCACGCAGGCGCCGCAGGACACGCACTCGGAATCGAGGAAGTCTTCATTCTGCCCGGCGCTAACCTGCGAGTCGAAGCCACGCCCGGTGATGGTCAGGGCGAAGGTGCCCTGCACCTCTTCACAGGCCCGCACGCAACGATTGCAGACGATGCACTTGGCCGGGTCGAAGCTGAAATAGGGGTTGGATTCGTCCTTGGCCTCGGCCAGGTGAGTCTTCACCGGGTCGTAGCGCACCTCGCGCAGGCCGACCACGCCAGCCATGTCCTGCAACTCGCAGTTGCCGTTGGCCGAGCAGGTCAGGCAGTCCAGCGGGTGATCGGAGATGTACAACTCCATGGTGCCACGGCGCAGATCGGCCAATTTCGGGCTCTGCGTGCGCACCTTCATGCCGGTTTCCACCGGGGTGGTGCAGGACGCCGGGAAGCCGCGGCGGCCTTCGATTTCCACCACACACAGGCGGCACGAGCCGAAGGCCTCCAGGCTGTCGCTGGCGCACAACTTGGGCACGGCGATACCGGCCTCTTGGGCCGCGCGCATCAACGAGGTGCCGGCCGGCACGGTGATCGTCTGACCGTCGATTTCCACCGTTACCGGGGCGCCGGTGCGGGCGGGAGTGCCATAGTCGAGCTCACGAAACAGGGCCATGTCGGTGTCTCCGGTTCAGCGGACGGCGGCGGTGTCTGGCGACACCCCGAAGTCTTCAGGAAAGTGATTGAGGGCGCTCAGCACCGGATAAGGGGTCATGCCGCCGAGGGCGCACAGCGAGCCACCGAGCATGGTGTCGCACAGGCTCTTGAGCAGTTCGATACGCCCCGGCTGCGGACCTTCCGAGCGGGCGACGATGATCTGCTCGAGCAGCTCTTCGCCGCGAGTCGAACCGATCCGGCACGGCGTGCACTTGCCGCAGGACTCGATGGCGCAGAATTCCATGGCGTAGCGAGCCATCTCGGCCAGGTCGACCGTATCGTCGAACACCACGATGCCGCCGTGACCGAGCACTGCGCCGAGGGCGGCGAAGGTCTCGTAATCCAGCGGCGTGTCGAATTGCGATTCCGGCAGGTAGGCGCCCAGCGGACCGCCGACCTGCACCGCGCGGATCGGCCGACCCGTGGCCGATCCGCCGCCGTAGTCGTAGAGCAGTTCGCGCAAGGTGATGCCGAAGGCCTTCTCGATCAGGCCGCCGCGGGCGATGTTGCCGGTCAGCTGGATCGGCAGGGTACCGAGCGAGCGACCCATGCCGAAGTCCTTGTAGTAGGCACCGCCCTTGTCGAGGATGATCGGCACCGAGGCCAGCGAGATCACGTTGTTGATCACCGTCGGCATGCCGAACAGGCCCTCGATCGCCGGCAGCGGCGGCTTGGGTCGTACTTCGCCGCGCCGGCCTTCGAGGCTTTCCAGCAGCGAGGTTTCCTCACCGCAGACATAGGCGCCGGCGCCGCGGCGCAGGTGCAGGTGGAAGCGCTGACCGCTGCCGAGAATGTCGGCGCCCAGGTAGCCCTCGGCATAGGCCGTGGCGATGGCCGCGGTGAGCGCCGCCTCGGCGTGCGGGTATTCCGAGCGCAGGTAGATGTAGCCCTCGGTGGCGCCAACGGCCAGGGCGGCGATGGTCATGCCCTCGATCAGCACAAAGGGATCGTCCTCCATCACCATGCGGTCGGAGAAGGTGCCCGAGTCGCCCTCGTCGGCGTTGCACACGATGTACTTCTGTTCGGCCGCGCAGCCGGCCACGGTGCGCCACTTGATCCCGGTGGGAAAGGCCGCGCCGCCGCGCCCGCGCAGGCCGGAGTCGAGCACCTCGGCGATAATCGCCTCGGCGCCGATTGCCAGCGCGCGCTGGAGGCCGCGATAACCGTCATGCTCGATATAGTCAGCCAGCGACAGCGGATCGGTGATCCCGGCGCGGGCGAAGGTCAGGCGCTCCTGGCGCTTGAGGTAGGCGATTTCTTCGGTCAGGCCGAGTGCCTTCGGGTGCTCGCCTGCGGCGAGGAAGCCGGCATCGAACAGCCCGGCGACATCGCGAGCCTTGACCGGGCCATAGGCCACGCGCCCGGCCGGGGTGGCGACCTCGACCAGCGGCTCCAACCAGAACAGCCCGCGCGAACCGTTGCGCACCAGGCGCACCTCCAGATTGCGCGCCTTGGCTTCGGCAACGATGGCTCGCGCCACCGCGTCGGCGCCCAGGCTTAGGGCACTGGCGTCACGCGGTACGTAGACGGTGATGACTTGGTTCAACTGGCTCATGCGCGCGCCCCCTGTTCTTCCAGCAGGGCCAGCAAGCCCTCAACATCGACCCGACCGTGCAACTCGCCGTTGAGCATGGCGTTCGGCGCGCAGGCGCAGTTGCCCAGGCAATACACCGCATCCAGGGTCAGGCTGCCGTCGGCGCGGGTCTCGCCCAGCTCAAGGCCGAGTTTGCTCTGCAACTCACTGGTCAGCGCCTTGGCGCCCATCGACTGGCAGGCCTCGGCCTGGCACAGCTTGAGATGCAAGCGGCCGGCCGGACTGGCGCGGAAATCGTGGTAGAAACTGACCACCCCGTGCACCTCGGCGCGCGACAGGCAGAGGTCTTCGGCGATCATTGGCAGCACCTCGGGCGGTACCGCGCCGAGACGCTCTTGAATGTCATGAAGAATGGGCAGCAGGGCACCGGGTTCGTCCCGGTGCGCCGCCAGCACCGCGCGGGTGACGGCTTGGTACTGCGGAAAATCGGCATGCTGGGCAAGCTTGGCCATGTTCGAGGCTCCGGCCGCTGTGCGGGGTGCTGGTCGCTGACTGCCGCCGAAACTATCCGGCGCGCGGCTGGGCGACCTGTCAGACGCACAACATATGAAATTGAGTTCTTATTTTCGGCTCATGAAAACCGCGTAAAGCAAGCTAACATGGCGTAACGCAGCATCAAATATGAAGCAGAGGACATATGATCCGCATCGAGATCCAACCGCGCTGGCGCTTTCACCAGACCGATGGCAGCAGCCTCGACCCGCAGGGCCTGAGCCTGCTGCAAAACGTCCACGATACCGGCAAGTTGACCGAGGCCGCGGCCCGCAGCGGCTACTCCTACCGGCACGCGTGGAACCTGCTGGGCAAGTGGGAAGCCTTCTTCGGCAGCCCGCTGATCGCCCTGGCACGCGGCAAGGGCGCGCACCTCACCAGCCTAGGGGAAAAACTGCTGCGCGCCGACCAACGGATCCGCGCGCGCCTGAGCCCGCAACTGGATAACCTGGCCGGCGAACTGGAGGTCGAACTGAACCGCGCGCTGCAGGAAACCCGTCCCGGCCTGCGCATCCATGCCAGCCATGGCTTCGCCGTGGCGGCGCTGCGCGAATGGCTGGAACTGGATGGCCGCTGGCAGTGGGAGTTGCAGTTTCGCAGCGGGGTCGAGGCGATGCTTTCACTGCAACGCCGTGACTGCGACCTGGCCGGCCTGCATGTACCGGCCGGGCCGCTGGGCAGCCTGAGCATGGCGCGCATCCAGCCCTGGTTGCGCACGGAGCACCGGGTGATCACCTTCGTCGTGCGCACCCAGGGGCTGATCCTCTCCCCTGGCAACCCACTGGCCATCAGCGGCCTGGCCGACTTAAAGCGCAGCGACCTGCGCCTGGTCAACCGCGAACAGGGCTCGGGCACACGCATGCTGCTGGAAAGCCTGCTGCAACAGGCGCAGATCGACAGCGCCGGGATCGACGGCTTCCATAACGAGGAATACACCCACGCCGCGGTGGCCGCCTACGTCGCCAGCGGCATGGCCGATGTCGGCTTCGGCGTGGAGGCGGCGGCGCGGATGTTCGGCCTGGCCTTCATCCCTATAGCCCGCGAGCATTACTGCTTGCTCTGCCACCAGAACAGCTTGGCCCTGCCGGCCATGGGCGCCCTGCTCGAGGTGCTGCAGAACCCCGAGTTCCAGACGCGCATCGGCCAGTTGCCCGGCTACGCCCTGAGCCGCCCCGGCGAGGTGCTGCCGCTGGCCCAGGCGCTGGAACAGTGGAGCCGCGAGAGCCTGCTGGAATAGACGCCAGGCGAAGGCCAAGCCGTGCGGCGCCATGGCATGTTTGATCGCCCCGGGCACGGCGAGCAGGCAGTCCTCGCGCTAGCAGCCCGGCGATTCTGCCCTCCTCCTGCTCACCTCCTGCCCACCCGACTGCTTATCCGTTCGCGACCTGGCATTGACGCTTTCGGCATTACCTCGGTCGTTTTTGCACCGGGTCGCCGCGCGCCCCAAGGATATGCTCCCCACAAAGCGCCAACACCGGGGTTGGCGACAGCAGACAAAGGGGACAGCCCATGAGCCCAGCACAAGTGCACGCCGACAGCATCGTTATCGATGGTCTGATCATCGCCAAGTGGAACCGCGAACTGTTCGAAGACATGCGCAAGGGCGGCTTAACCGCAGCCAATTGCACGGTTTCGGTATGGGAAGGTTTCCAGGCCACGGTCAACAACATCGCCGCCAGCCAGAAACTGATTCGCGACAACAACGACCTGGTGATCCCGGTGCGCAGCACCGCCGATATCCACGCGGCCAAGGCCCAGGGCAAGACCGGCATCCTCTTCGGCTTCCAGAACGCCCACGCTTTCGAGGACCAGATCGGCTACGTCGAGGTGTTCAAGCAGCTCGGCGTGGGCATCGTGCAGATGTGCTACAACACCCAAAATCTGGTCGGCACCGGCTGCTACGAGCGCGACGGCGGCCTGTCCGGCTTCGGCCGCGAGATCGTCGCCGAGATGAACCGGGTCGGCGTCATGTGCGACCTGTCCCACGTCGGCAGCAAGACCAGCGAGGAAGTCATCCTCGAATCTTCGAGGCCAGTGTGCTACTCGCATTGCCTCCCGTCTGGGTTGAAAGAGCACCCGCGCAACAAGTCCGACGCCGAACTGAAGTTCATCGCCGACCACGGCGGTTTTGTCGGCGTGACCATGTTCGCGCCCTTCCTGGCCAAAGGCATCGACTCGACCATCGACGACTACGCCGAGGCCATCGAGTACGTGATGAACATCGTCGGCGAAGACGCCATCGGTATCGGCACCGACTTCACCCAGGGTCACGGCCAGGACTTCTTCGAGTGGTTGACCCACGACAAGGGCTATGCCCGCCGCCTGACCAGCTTCGGCAAGATCGTCAACCCGCTGGGCATCCGCACCGTCGGCGAATTCCCCAACCTCACCGAGACCCTGCTCAAGCGCGGCATGCCCGAGCGCACCGTGCGCAAGGTGATGGGCGAGAACTGGGTACGGGTACTGAAAGACGTCTGGGGCGAGTAATAAATACCGGCGCAGCCTACTGCGCACACCGATAGCGGCGTCGCGTCCTCGCGACAAGCCCGCCGTACAGGCGTACTGCTCTCGCTTGTCGTTGCGGGTCTGCTTGCCCTCGGCGCGCTCGCTACGGCTCCACAGGCATTCATGAGCATTTTTTATCCAGCCGGGCGCCGCCCGGCCAAACGCAAAACACGAATTCTGGAGTACCGAACACATGGCCACCCACGCCCCCGAAATGCCCATCGAAGTTGACAGCGAAACCGGCGTTTGGACCACCGACGCCCTGCCGATGCTGTATGTGCCGCGGCATTTCTTCGTCAACAACCACATCGGCATCGAGGAAGTACTGGGAGTCGACGCCTACGCCGAGATCCTCTACAAAGCCGGCTACAAATCCGCCTGGCACTGGTGTGAAAAAGAAGCCGAATGCCACGGCCTAAGCGGTGTGACGGTGTTCGAACACTACATGAAGCGCCTGTCGCAACGCGGCTGGGGCCTGTTCAATATCCAGTCGATCGACCTCGACAAGGGCACCTGCGAGGTGCGCCTGGATCACTCCGCCTTCGTCTATGTCTACGGCCAGTGCGGGCGCATGGTCGACTACATGTTCACCGGCTGGTTCGCCGGCGCGATGGACCAAATTCTGCAGGCCCAGGGCAGCAGCATCCGCACCGTCGCCGAACAGGCCTACGGTGCCTCGCAGGAAGGCCACGACCACGGTCTGTTTGTGGTCAAACCACTCTAAAAACAAAGGTATGTGGAAGGGGCTTTAGGCGCGAAAGCATCACCGCTCAAGCGGGATGCCGCCCAGCCCCTCCCACAGAGAAACGCTACGCCGCTTTTCCGTGAGGGTCCCGCAATGGCTTTCGAAGCAATGTTCCAGCCGATCCAGATCGGTAAACTGACCATCCGTAACCGTATCGTGTCCACCGCGCACGCCGAGGTCATGGCCACCGACGGCGGCATGACCACCGAGCGCTACATCAAGTATTACGAAGAGAAGGCCAAGGGCGGCGTTGGACTGGCCATCTGCGGCGGCTCCTCGGTGGTCTCCATCGACAGCCCACATGCATGGTGGAGCTCGGTGAACCTGTCCACCGACCGGATCATCCCGCACTTTCAGAACCTGGCCGACGCCATGCACAAGCATGGCGCCAAGATCATGATCCAGATTACCCACATGGGTCGTCGCTCGCGCTGGGACGGTTTCGACTGGCCGACCCTGATGTCGCCGTCCGGCATCCGCGAACCGGTACACCGCGCGACTTGCAAGACCATCGAGCCGGAAGAGATGTGGCGCATCATCGGTGACTTCGCCCAGGCCGCGCGCCGGGCCAAAGAAGGCGGCCTGGACGGCGTCGAGCTGTCGGCCGTGCACCAGCACATGATCGACCAGTTCTGGTCGCCACGGGTCAACAAGCGTACCGACGAATGGGGCGGCACCTTCGAGGGCCGGATGAAGTTCGGCTTGGAAGTGCTCAAGGCCGTGCGCAAGGAAGTCGGTGACGACTTCTGCGTGGGCCTGCGTATCTCCGGCGACGAGTTCCACCCGGACGGCTTGTCCCACGAGGACATGAAGCAGATCGCCAAGTACTACGATGACACCGGCATGCTCGACTTCCTCGGCGTGGTCGGTTCTGGCGCCGATACCCACAACACCCTGGCCAACGTCATCCCCAACATGAGCTTCCCGCCTGAGCCCTTCCTGCACCTGGCAGCCGGCATCAAGGAAGTGGTCAAGATTCCGGTGCTGCACGCGCAGAACATCAAGGACCCGAACCAGGCCACCCGTATTCTGGAAGGCGGCTACGTCGACATGGTCGGCATGACCCGCGCGCTCATCGCCGACCCGCACCTGATCGCCAAGGTCAAGATGGGCCAGGTCGACCAGATCAAACAGTGCGTCGGTGCCAACTACTGCATCGACCGCCAGTACCAAGGTCTGGACGTGCTGTGCATCCAGAACGCCGCGACCTCGCGTGAATTCATGGGTTTGCCGCACATCATCGAGAAGACCACCGGCGTCAAGCGCAAGGTGGTGGTGGTCGGTGGTGGCCCAGCCGGTATGGAAGCGGCGCGCGTCGCCGCTGAGCGCGGTCACGACGTCACCCTGTTTGAGAAGAAAGACCAGCTTGGCGGGCAGATCACCACCGCCTCCAAGGCGCCGCAGCGTGACCAGATCGCCGGTATCACCCGCTGGTATCAACTGGAGCTGGCGCGGCTGAAAATCGACCTGCGCCTGGGCACTGGCGCGGACTCCGAGAGCATCATGGACCTGCACCCGGATGTGGTGGTGCTGGCCAATGGCGGTCATCCGTTCCTCGAACAGAACGAGCACTGGGGCGCGGCCGAAGGCCTGGTAGTGAGCAGCTGGGACGTCCTCGACGGCAAGGTCGCACCGGGCAAGAACGTGCTGGTGTACGACACCATCTGTGAATTCACCGGCATGTCGGTCGCAGACTTCATCGCCGACAAGGGCAGCCAGGTCGAGATCGTCACCGACGACATCAAGCCAGGTGTAGGCATGGGCGGCACCTCGTTCCCGACTGCCTACCGCAGCATGTACCCGAAGGGCGTGATCATGACCAGCGACATGATGCTGGAAAAGGTCTACCGCGAGGGCGACAAGCTGGTGGCGGTGCTGGAGAACGAATACACCGGCGCCCAGGAAGAACGCGTAGTCGACCAGGTGGTGGTGGAGAACGGCGTGCGCCCGGACGAAACCCTGTACTACGCACTCAAGGAAGGCTCGCGCAACAAGGGCCAGATCGACGTAGAGGCGCTGTTCGCGATCAAGCCGCAGCCTTGCTTGTCTGCTCTCGATGATAAGAGCAGCGGCGGCGGCTATTTGCTGTTTCGCATCGGCGACTGCGTGGCCCAACGCAACACCCATGCGGCGATCTACGACGCGCTGCGGTTGTGCAAGGATTTCTGATGGCCTTGCGCAGAATGGGTTGAGCGTAGCGATACCCATGCAGACCGTAGGGTGGGTTAGCCGCGCAGCGGCGTAACCCACCAAGCGGGTCACCAGACTGGCTAGTGCCTGATGCATTAATGGTGGGTTACGCCTGCGGCTAGCCCACCCTACGTGGTTATTCGGTCCCTCCAAGGAGACCAGCTGATGTTGAACACCTTGCTCCCCATTCTGCTGTTCGCCGCACTGGCCTTGGCCGTGCTCGGTGCCGGCAAGCGTTTTCTCATGTGGCGCCGTGGGCGGCCGGCCAAGGTCGACTGGCTCGGTGGCCTGCTGGCCATGCCGCGCCGCTACCTGGTAGATCTGCACCATGTGGTCGAGCGCGACAAGTACATGTCCAATACCCACGTGGCCACCGCCGGCGGCTTCGTCCTGGCTGCCGCGTTGGCAATCCTGGTACACGGCTTCGGCCTACACAACCGCATCCTCGGCTTCGCCCTGCTGGGTGCTACCGTGCTGATGTTTGTCGGTGCCCTGTTCGTCGCCAAGCGTCGGCGCAATCCGCCCGCGCGGCTGTCGAAGGGCCCGTGGAGTCGACTGCCGAAAAGCCTGCTGATGTTCTCGGTGAGCTTTTTTATCGCTACCCTGCCGGTGGCCGGCATCCTGCCGTACGATTTCGGCGGCTGGATCCTCACACTGCTTCTCGCGGTTGGCGTGGCCTGGGGCGTGTCCGAGATGTTCTTCGGCATGACCTGGGGCGGGCCGATGAAGCACGCCTTCGCCGGTGCCCTGCACCTGGCCTGGCACCGGCGCAGCGAACGCTTCGGCGGCGGTCGTTCGACCGGCCTCAAGGCGCTGAATCTGGATGACTCGAACGCCTCGCTGGGCGTGGAAAAACCCACCGATTTCACCTGGAACCAGTTGCTCGGCTTCGACGCTTGCGTGCAGTGCGGCAAGTGCGAGGCAGCCTGCCCGGCCTTCGCCGCCGGCCAGCCGCTGAACCCCAAGAAGCTGATTCAGGACATGGTGGTCGGCCTGGCGGGTGGCAGCGACAAAGGCTACTTCGGCAGCCCCTATCCGGGCATTCCCGTGGGCGAACACGGCGGCGGCCCGCACCAGCCGATTGTGTTTTTGCAAGGCAAGGGCTTAGTAGAGGCCGACACCCTATGGTCCTGCACCACCTGCCGCGCCTGCGTCGAGGAATGCCCGATGATGATCGAGCACGTCGACGCCATCGTCGACATGCGCCGGCACCTGACCCTGGAAAAAGGCGCCACGCCGAACAAGGGCGCCGAAGTGCTGGACAACCTGATCGCCACCGACAACCCGGGCGGTTTTGCGCCCGGCGGCCGGTTGAACTGGGCCGCGGACCTCAACCTGCCACTGATGAGCGAGAAGAAGTCGGTAGACGTGTTGTTCTGGGTTGGCGACGGCGCCTTCGACATGCGCAACCAGCGCACCCTGCGCGCGTTCGTCAAGGTGCTGAAGGCGGCCAACGTCGACTTCGCCGTACTTGGTCTGGAAGAACGCGACAGCGGCGACGTGGCCCGACGCCTTGGCGACGAGGCGACCTTCCAGAGCCTGGCCAAACGCAACATCGCCACCCTGAGCCAGTACCAGTTCAACAAGATTGTCAGCTGCGACCCGCACAGCTTCCACGTCCTGAAAAACGAATACGGCGAACTGGGCGGCCACTATCAGGTGCTGCACCACAGCACCTATATGGACGAGCTGATCAGCGGCCAGAAACTCAATCTCGGCCAACACCCCTTATCTCAACAAAATGGCGGCAGCGTCACCTATCACGACCCCTGCTATCTGGGCCGTTACAACGGCGAATATGACGCTCCGCGTGCGGTGCTCAAGGCCATTGGCATCGAGGTCAAGGAAATGGAACGCTCGGGCTTTCGCTCGCGCTGCTGCGGCGGTGGTGGCGGCGCGCCGATTACCGACATCCCCGGCAAGCAGCGGATTCCCGACATGCGCATGCTTGACATCCAGGAGACCGGCGCCGAGCTGGTCGCCGTGGGCTGCCCGCAGTGCACCGCGATGCTCGAAGGCGTGGTCGAACCGCGGCCACAGATCAAGGACATCGCCGAACTGGTGGCAGACGCGTTGCTCGAGGCGCCCGCCCCGGCCAAACAACCCGCCCCGGCCAAGCTTGAAGCCCTGGAGGTGCACTGATGAGCGACATCATCCGCCGCGACCCGCGGGCCGAATGGATCGCCCGCAACCGCCTGCATCCGCTGCACGCGGCCATGCAGAAGGCTGAGACCCGCTGGATGGGGCCTAACGGCATCGTCCGTAAGAACCCTCACGCGGTCGGTTTCATCGGCCCTAATGGGCTCAAGCGCATCGACCGCAGTGGCGCCCAGCAGGGCGGCAGCAGCAAGCGCACAACCGCCAGTGCAGTGGTGCAACTGCCGCTGCAGGTGATCGAACAACCGGCGTTTTATATCGCCGTGGTGCCGGACATGATCGGCGGCCGCCTGAGCAGCCACGACAAGGACCTGCTCGGCCTGGCCAACAAGCTGGCCGGCAGCGATGGCGCCGTGGTCGCGGTGGTGTTTGGCGAGCACAAGGAAAGCGCCTTCGACAGCGCCGGCGTCGACCGCCTGCTGCACATCGAAGGCGAGCTGTACGCAGGCTATGCCCCCGAGCAACGGGTGCTGGCCCTCAGTGCGCTAGAAAGCCAATTGGCACCACGGCACTGGTTGCTCCCGGACAGCCGCACCGGCGGCGGCGAGCTCGGCCGCCGGCTGGCCGCCAAACTGGGTGAGCGTCCGGCCACGCGGGTCTGGCAGGTCGCCGAGGGCCAGTGCATCGGTCGCGCCGGTGCCGGCCGCGAAGACCTGGTACGCCGCGCACCACGGCTGATTCTGGCCGCCGTCGAATGCGCCGAGCCGGTCAGCGATACCCGTCATGAAGTGCGTCCGCTCGAACTGCTAGATCAGATCGCGCGCAACCTGCCACGCATCGAAGACCTCGGCGCAGTGGCAGTCGACCCCGCCTTGATCCCCATGGCCGAAGCCGAATTCATCCTCTCCGGCGGTAACGGGGTTAAGGACTGGACGCAGTTCCACCAGGCCGCTGCCGCCCTCGGCGCCACCGAAGGTGCCTCACGGGTGGCGGTGGACGATGGCTTTATGAGTCGCGATCGCCAGGTTGGCGCGTCCGGCATCTGGGTCACCGCGCGGGTCTACATGGCCGTGGGCATCTCCGGGGCGATCCAACACCTGCAAGGCATCGGCGCCTGCGACAAGGTGGTGGCGATCAACCTGGATCCAAGCTGCGACATGATCAAACGGGCCGACCTCTCGGTAATCGGGGATTCGGCGGCGATCCTCGCCGCGCTGATCGAGCGCATTAGCACCCATCGCCAAGGAGGCGCACGCGATGCTGCCTAACAACCTGCACATCATCACCTTGGTTTCCATCGGCGCGCATCCGACCTCCGGCCGCGCTCGCCGCGCCGAACAAGACGCGCGCGCGGTAGAGTTGGGCCTGCGCCTGGCCGGCGACAAACTGCAGGTGCTACACGCTGGCGACGCGGCGGACGAAGCCCTGCGCGCCTACCTGGGCATGGGCCTGAGCGAGCTGACCGTACTGGAGCAATCCAGCCACGGCGATGCGCTGCCGTTGCTGAGCCGCTACCTGCAGGATGCCGGCGCCCAACTGGTGCTCACCGGTAGCCAGGCGGAAACCGGCGAAGGCTCGGGCATGCTGCCGTTCCTCCTGGCCGAACAACTGGGCTGGCCACTGGTGGTCGGCCTGGCCGAAGTGGAGAAGATCGAGAACGGCATGGCCCAGGTGCTGCAAGCACTGCCCCGCGGCCAACGCCGCCGGCTGAAAGTGCGTTTGCCGTTTATTGCCTGCGTCGATAACGCCGCTCCGGCCGCCCGCCAGAGCGCCTTCGGGCCGGCTCGTCGCGGCCAGCTGCTGGCTTGCGAGGTGACCATCGTCGAGGATAGCTTGTTGGCCGAGGCCCGCTTTCAAACCGCCCGACCGCGCCCGAAACGACTCAAAGTCATCAAGGCCAAGACCGGCGCCGAACGCATGAAAGCGGCCACCGCCAAAGCGTCCGGCGGTGGCGGCCAGGTGCTCAAGGATGTCTCGTCGCAAGCTGGCGCCGAGGCCATTTTCAAATTGCTGCAGGATGAAGGCGTGCTGCGCTAGCAGGCCGCCAACGGAGGATTGAACCATGATGCATGCCGACCTAATCGACCAAGAAGATTTCCGCGAGCGCCTAGTCGCCCTAGGCTTTCCTATCCCGCAAGGCGCCAGCGCCGAGCAAGCTTGCAAACAGGCGGTGAGCGGCCTGAGCCCGGAGCGGGCGTTGGTCTTGCGCCTACTGATCGAGAACCTGCTGGGCGGCAGCGCCACCTTACTGCCGGCCGTGCGCGAGGCGATCTCGCGAACACTGCTGCCGGCGCTGGTGCCGCGCTGAAAAGAGGTCAGGCATGAAAAGGGGTGCATTGAGCGCCCCTTCTGCTTTCCAGCACCGAACAAACTGGACGGAGCACCACTTCGGCCCAACGCGGTTCTTACGTTACGTGATGGGCTGAAGCTCAGCCGACGTCGCTCTGCATAAGTGCGTACCCAACTTCTGGCGTCGGGCGTACAGACCGCAGCCCGCTTCTTTTTTAGAGTCGCACGCTGGCGAAAGTCGACTCGCCCTGGGCGCGGGTCAGTGCCGCCATGGCGCTGGACGAGGATGGCCGCATCAGGTCTTCCGGCAGCGGCACCAAGGCCACGACGTTGCTTGAGCGTTGCCCGGAGCGCTCGTCGCGCGGCGGGATACCGAAGTATTCGCGGTAGCACTTGGAGAAGTGCGGGGTGGAGACGAAACCACAGATCGAGGCCACTTCGATGATCGACATCGAGGTCTGCTTGAGCAGCTGGCGCGCGCGGATCAGGCGCATCTTGAGGTAGTAGCGCGACGGCGAGCAGTGCAGGTATTTCTGGAACAGACGCTCGAGCTGGCGGCGTGAAACGTCGACAAAGAGCGCTAACTGGTCGAGATCGATCGGCTCTTCCAGATTGGCCTCCATCAGCGCGACTATTTCCTGCAGTTTCGGCTGATTGGTGCCGAGCATGTGCTTGAGCGGCACGCGCTGGTGATCCTGCTCATTGCGGATGCGTTCGTAGATAAACATCTCAGAGATGCCGGCTGCCAATTCGCGGCCATGCTCACGACCGATCAGGTGCAGCATCATGTCCATCGGTGCGGTGCCGCCGGACGAGGTATTACGGTTACGGTCGATGGAGAACAGCCGGGTGGTCACGGCCGCACGAGGAAACGCTTCCTGCATGGCGGCAAGGAATTCCCAATGCACGCTGCAGTCGTGGCCATCGAGCAGGCCGGCCTTGGCCAAGGCCCAACTACCCGTGCACACCGCACCCATTTGCCGACCATGACGCGCCTGCACCTGCAACCAGTGCATGTGCTCGCGGGTAACGCTGTGCTGGATATCCACGCCGCCGCAGACGATCACCGCATCCAACGCCGGGGCAGTGCTCAGGCCGGCGTCCGGCGTGATCTGCAAGCCATCGCTGGCGCGCACTGGCAAGCCACTCTGGGTCAGGGTATGCCAGCGGTACAACTCCTTGCCGGAGAGCTGGTTCGCCATGCGCAGGGGCTCGACTGCCGAGGCCAGAGCAATCAGGGTGAAGTTATCCAACAGCAGAAAACCGATGGACTGGGGAACACGACTTTGGGGCTGCGCCCCTGGTGTGAACTGCGACATAAATCAAACCCTCACGCAAAGCAAAGCACGGTATTGAGCCTTCTGGCAGGGCGAGGCTCTATCTTTATGATTCTGGTAAACGGCAGCCCCAGATCGGCTCGATTCACAACGCAAGTGCCATGCCTAAATTGCTTGAGGGTTCAATATAAAACTGGGTTTATCCACGCCCCGTGCCACAGGGCTTTGGCAGGAGCGACAGAAGCATTCTGTTTGCGACCACAAGAGCCCGCGGGACGAGGCCCCTGAGCATTTCGGTAGCACTCGCCGAGCGCCTCGATGTCACCCCGTTACGTGCGAAAACCCCCGCAGTAACAAACCGGTACCAGGCCGCGTGAGCGGGCGCTCACAGCGGTCAGGCGAACGCGCACCAAAAGCTCGCAGGTGCCCCTGACAGGGGCGCAAATGACGCGATCATGACCCGCATCCAGCACAATCGTTTAGAGAGGTGCCGAGGGGCAGCCTCTCAACATTCGATGGCACTGACCGCCAGGCCACCGCGCGAAGTTTCCTTGTACTTGTCGTGCATATCGGCGCCAGTGTCGCGCATGGTACGGATCACCCGGTCGAGCGAAATAAAGTGCTGGCCGTCGCCGCGCAAGGCCATCTGCGCGGCATTTATCGCCTTCACCGCGGCAATCGCATTACGCTCGATGCAGGGCACCTGGACCAGCCCGCCGACCGGATCGCAGGTCAGCCCTAGGTTGTGCTCCAGGCCGATTTCGGCGGCGTTTTCCAGCTGCTCCGGGGTAGCACCGAGAATCTCTGCCAAACCGGCGGCGGCCATCGCGCAGGCCGAACCGACCTCGCCCTGGCACCCGACTTCGGCGCCAGAGATCGAGGCGTTCTTCTTGCACAGGATGCCCACCGCCGCCGCGGCCAATAGGTAATCGACCACATCGGCTTCGCTGACCGCCGGACTGAAGCGCACGTAATAATGCAGCACCGCCGGAATGATGCCGGCCGCGCCGTTAGTCGGTGCGGTGACCATGCGCCCGCCGGCGGCGTTCTCCTCGTTGACCGCCAGGGCGAACAGGTTGACCCACTCCATGCCGCTGAGGGTCGAGCCGATCACGTTGGGCTTGCTCATTTCCTGCAGGCTGCGGTGCAGCTTGGCCGCACGGCGCTTGACGTTGAGCCCACCGGGCAGAATGCCCTCGTGCTTGAGGCCCTGCTCGACACAGTCGCGCATGGCTTGCCACAGGCGCATCAGACCGCTGCGGATTTCCGCCTCGCTGCGCCAGGTCTTCTCGTTGGCCATCATCAGCTCGGACACCCGCAGCCCATGCGCCTTGCACAAGCGCAGCAATTCGTCGCCACTGGAGAAGTCGTAAGGCAACTGGGTGTCATCCTGGTCCAACTGGCCGGTGGCCGCCTGCTCGGCATCGACCACGAAGCCGCCACCGACCGAATAATAGGTGCCGCTACTCAGCTCGTTGCCGTCGGCCGCGTAGGCCGTCAGGGTCATGGCATTCGGGTGATAGGGTAAGTTTTCGTCGAGCAGCAACATGTCGTGCTGCCAGTCGAAGGCAATCGGCAACCGTCCATCAAGTTGCAAGGTGCCACTGCTGCGCAATGTTTCAATCCGCGGGGCAATGTTCGCCGGGTCGATCTGGTCCGGCCAGTCGCCCATCAGGCCCATGATCACCGCGGTGTCGCTGCCGTGACCGATGCCGGTAGCCGACAACGAGCCATACAGACGCACTTCCACACGCTGCACGCGCTCGAGCAAATGACGCTCGCGCAGTGCGCCGGTGAACAGCGCGGCGGCGCGCATGGGGCCCACGGTATGCGAGCTGGAAGGCCCGATACCGATCTTGAACAAGTCGAACACACTGATAGCCACTATTAATCTCCCGCTCGCATTCCTTCTTTGCGGCCATCATCGAGATTTGTGCGAACCACCGACGTCCCACACCGACGCGTTCATGTCCAAAGCCGTCAGGACGACTCGCCGGGGGCCGAATGGAGGCCCACATCAGGCCTTACCTGGACAGCGGCGCGGTGGAAACCGTGATCGCCAATCTGGAAGGGGCCAAGTGCACCTTGGCGGCCAATCCACATGGGGCCAGTCAATGGCGGCAGGGCGTCACTCGGCGCGGCGGCAACGCGACGGGCATGCCCTCGAACGCAATCAAAAGACCCTAAATTACAATTTTTGTTCGATTCCACCACAGCCCCCTGAATATGCTGACTGCACCCTTTACGCCGACTGAAACGCAGGCCCTGAGCGGCCTGCAGCTTCGGCGTAGCGCCGATGAGCTGTACTCAGGATTTTTAGCTAGTCGTCATGTCGCCATGTCGCCGCCCAACACGTCAACGTCGTAAAGCGACAATCGCGGTGATTCGAAGGCTATATCTTTGAGGCAGCTGATTTCGTCACTGCCGACTCTTAACCGGGTCGACAGACCAGAGTTCCCACGCTCTGGACCGAAGAATACATAGCGCTGGCCACCTCAATCGGACGCCAGCCCAACAAGAAATTTCGGATGTACGCGCATGTCAGGAAGAGACGTGAAATCCCAACGGATTGGCCTTGGTTACTCTGCCGAGGGGTTTTGAAAGCAGTTTGCGACACGATGCAGCAATGCTCATTCATCCGCATGGCCACGCTACGCCCATGACCTTTCGAGCTTGTGGTGTGCCACTTGACGTGCGTCTGAAAGCGCAACGGCTAGCCGCGAAACAGAACGCTGTCCAAACCTTGGAACCGCCCATATTCAAACAGGCATGAACTGTCGGCATCACCTGAAGAGCGCCGATCGGTGCGCGTCAGGTTCCGTGTAACTGATCTGGATGTCTACTGAAGGGGAACCCTCCCATGAAAGCTGGAAAGATAGTGGTCGAAAACCTATACAAGGTTTTCGGCGATAAACCGCAAGAAGCCATCGAGCAGAGCAAGCAAGGCTGGAGCAAGGATAAAGTCCTTGCCGAAACCGGCGCGGTGATTGGTGTTAGCGATGTGTCGTTCAGTGTCGAAGAGGGGGAGATTTTCGTCCTCATGGGGCTTTCCGGCTCCGGCAAATCAACCCTGATTCGTCTGATTAACCGGCTGATTGAGCCTTCCGGCGGCGATGTATTCATCGACGGTCATAACGTCGCCAAGATGTCCAAATCCGAACTCATTAGCCTGCGTCGCCGCGACATGAGTATGGTCTTCCAGTCCTTCGCGCTGATGCCTTCGCGCACCGTGCTGGACAATGCGGCCTTCGGCCTGGAAGTGGCCGGCATAAGCCGCAAGGAGCGGGAAAAACGCGCCATGGAGGTACTCAAGGAGGTGGGGCTGGAGACGTTTGCCCAGATGCATCCCCATGAACTCTCCGGCGGTATGCAGCAACGCGTCGGCTTGGCCCGCGCCTTGGCCGTCAACCCCTCGATGATGATCATGGACGAGGCGTTTTCCGCCCTCGACCCGCTCAAGCGGCGCGAAATGCAGGACTTGCTGCTCGAGCTGCAAAAGATCCACCGCCGCACCATCATCTTCGTCTCCCACGATATCGAGGAGGCCATGCGTATCGGCAGTCGTATCGCCATCATGGAAGGCGGCAAGCTGGTACAGGTAGGCACCCCGCAAGAGCTGGTCGACAACCCAGCCAATGATTATGTGCGCAACTTCTTCGACACCGTCGACACCAACCGCTACCTCACCGCCGGCCAGCTCATGGCTAACTGCGTACCGATCTTCGTGCATAACGGAGTTGCCCCAGACGCCCTGATGGTCTCGCAAAAGCTGCAGGAACTAGACAAGCATTACGCCTTCATTGTCGATGAGCACAACCGTTTCTACGGCTCGATCAGTCTGGAGAAAATCGCCCTGCTGGTCGAAGGCGGTCAGTCATGCAAGCTCGACCAAAGCAGGGTGAAACAGATCACTCCCGTGCCGGAAGACATGCCCCTGGATAAGGTGATCGAGCGCCTGGTGACCAATGAAGGGCCGATCCCGGTTGTCGGTGGCAACGGCCAGTACTCTGGCGCCATTAGCAAGGGTCGCCTGCTGACCCGCATGCAGGGAGAATGACATGAGTGAGAAGAAACTCGACCTGGGTACCTGGGTCAACGACGGCGTTCAGTACCTGCTGGACAACTACAGCAATGGTTTCGAAAGCATCGGCGGCGTTGTCAGCTCGTTCTCCGAAGGCATCGAGGCCATCCTCATGCTGCCGCCAATATGGCTGCTAATCGCAATTTTTGTCGGCCTCGGGCTGTGGCGTATCGGCGTCAAGTTTGCCGCTTTTACCGCCGTATCTTTCACTCTGATTTTCCTCACCGGCTTCTGGGAGCAGACGGTCGTCACCCTCGGGCTGACCTTCTCCGCGACGCTGATCAGCCTCTTGTTGGGTATCCCTCTAGGCATCTGGGCGGCCAAGAGCGAGCGCGTGGCGACAACTATCCGCCCCATTCTCGACTTCATGCAAACCATGCCGGCGTTCGTCTACCTGATCCCGGCGGCCATGCTGTTCGGCCTCGGCCGGGTACCGGGAATCATCGCCACGGTGATTTTCGCCATGCCACCCGCCGTGCGTCTGACCAGCCTGGGTATTCGCCAGGTCAACAAGGAAATCGTCGAGGCAGGCCAATCCTTCGGCTGCAGCAAGATTCAGCTGCTGCTCAAGGTCCAACTGCCCAACGCCATGCCCTCAATCATGGCCGGGGTCAACCAGACCATCATGATGGCCCTGTCGATGGTGATCATTGCCTCGATGGTCGGGGCCGGCGGCTTGGGTAACGACGTCCTCGCGAGCATCCAGCGTCTGGATATCGGTCTAGGCTTCGAAAGCGGGATGGCCGTGGTACTGCTGGCCATCATCCTCGACCGCATTACCGAAAGCTTCGGCACCAAGCAGGCCGAGAAGCGCAACGCCCTGTTCAGCTGGGTCAGCGCGAAACTGCAGCGCCAGTAGGGCATTCACTTCACTCACTAGGCCACGGAGTCATACATGAGCACATTGAAGAGCATTGCTGGGGTTGGCCTGCTGTCTTGCACGCTGCTGCAAAGCGCCTGGGCACAGGAGCCGCAAAGCTGCAAACAGGTGCGCTTTGCCGAGATTGGCTGGGCTGATATCGCTGCCACCACTGGCGTGGCCATGACCCTGAGTGAAGGCCTTGGTTATCAGCCAAGCAAGATCATGGCCTCGGTGCCGATCGCCTTCACCGGCGTGCAAAAGGGCCAGATCGACGCCTTCCTCGGCTACTGGGCGCCCTCGATGGACGCGGTGATCGAGCCTTTCGCCAAGGACGGCAAAGTTAAAGTGCTGCCAACCGCTAACCTGGAGGGTGCCAAATACACGCTGGCAGTACCGACCTACCTGGCGGAGGCTGGCCTAAAAAGCTTCCAGGATATCGCCAAGTTCAAGAAAGAACTCGACGGCAATATCTACGCCATTGAGCCCGGTAACGACGGCAACCTGCTGATCGAAAAAATGATCAAAGAAGACCGGTTCGGCATGGGCGGTTTTCGCATAGTCCCGTCCAGCGAAGCCGGCATGCTGGTTCAGGTGCAACGCGCCGTTAGGAAGCAGAAGCCGGTGGTGTTCCTCGGCTGGGCACCGCACCCGATGAATACCCAGTTCGATCTTACCTACCTGTCCGGCGGCGATGACGTGTTCGGCCCGGATTACGGCGCCGCCAAGGTCTACACCGTGGTACCGCAGGATTACGAAGCGCGCTGCCCCAACGTCGGCAAGCTGCTGAACAACCTGCAATTTAGCGTCAAGATCGAAAGCCAGTTGATGGAAAAAGTGCTGGAGAAAGAAGACCCGGCTGAGGTGGCCAAGAATTGGATCAAGGCCAACCCGCAGGCCCTCGACAAGTGGCTGGCGGGCGTTACCACCTATGACGGCCAGGATGGCGTCATTGCCGTGAAGAAATACGTCGGACTCTAAGGGGTCCGTCACAAACTCGGCACGCACAGCTTGAACGCCGGGCGTGCCTGGTAAAGCCGCAGCAAGCGCAGCCACAACTAACGCGTTTTTAGCGCCGGAAGGTTGTGGCAATTGCCCGCGACTGCCTCGCGGCTCGCTCATTACCCGAGCGTTTTCCGCTCTGCGCACGCTGAGCACCGCCGCTAGGCCCGCAATCAGAACGAGCCAGTAACACTGTTGAACTGCCACTCTCACTGATGGAGCACCAAATTTATGCGCAAACTATCCACCTTCTGCCTGAAAAGCCTGGGCGTCGCTGCCCTCGCGCTGGGCATGTCTACCGCCATGGCGGCGGACAAGCCCACCCTGATTATCGGCTACGTCAACGGTTGGGACGACAGCGTCGCCACCACCCATGTCGCCGGTGAAATCCTCAACAGCAAGCTTGGCTATCCCGTGAAGCTGATGCCGGTCGAGCCGGCCATCATGTGGCAGGGCGTGGCCCGCGGCGACCTCGACGCAACCCTCTCCGCCTGGCTGCCGGTCACTCACGGCGAGTACTTCACCAAGATGAAAGACAAGGTGGTGGTCCTCGGCACCAACTATGCAGGCGCCAAGATCGGCCTGGTGGTTCCCGACTACGTCGAAGCTAAGAGCATCGGAGATCTGAACAAAAACAAAGAAGCTTACGGCGGCAAGATCACCGGCATCGACTCCGGTGCCGGCGTGATGCGCCGCACCGAAGAAGCCATCGAGAAATACAAACTGGACTTCAAGCTGATGCCGAGTTCCGGCACCGCCATGGCCATCGCCCTGGCCCGCGCCGAGAAGAAGAAGGAAGCCATCGTGGTCCCTGGCTGGATTCCACACTGGATGTTCGCCAAGTGGAAGCTGCGCTTTCTCGATGATCCGCAGAATGTTTTCGGTGAAGCCGAGCATATCGACACCGTAGTCAGCATGGGTATGGAAGCCAAGGCACCAGAAGCCGCTGCATTCCTCAAGAAATTCTCTTGGGGCCCAGAAGAAGTGGGCGCAGTGATGCTGGCTGTCAGCAACGGCGCCAAGCCGGAACAGGCCGCCAAGGACTGGGTAGCCGCCAACCCCGATCGCGTGGCGGGCTGGTTGAAGTAAGCACTGCCATAGCAACAACAGAAAGCGGGCTCGGGCCTAATGCAGATCAGTTAAGCGCCATCGACTGACCTTTGGCCGCAAGAAATCAAAATCCGATGCCTGAACTGGCATCGGATTTTTTCATGCGTCTCGCTCGGGCACTGGAACTCACCCACAACATCGTCTCCACTCCTAACTCAATCGAAGGATTGGATTCGTTGCTCTATCCCTCTCTGGTTGAGCAGGCGCTGGCGCAAAGCATGCTCGAAGCGGCACGCGAGCATGGCCGGCCGATCTATTTCATTCACTGCGCCCGACATGCCGGCGCGCATAGCCTGACGATCCTCGGCCCGACACGGTTGAAAGTCGGCTACGTGATGCGCCTGCTCACAGCAAAACCAGCGCAAGCTGGCGGCTTAGCGTCCGTAGCGAGGGAAAGCCCACGTTGAGTCAGTTTTTTTGATCTTTCGCGGCAAATAGCGGGCTATTTAACGAGAACGAGTGGCAAAAATGATCAACTTCGGCTTTCCCATAGTAGGGCAGCGTTAAGTCCGAGAGGCTCCTAGAGCACTCCCGCCTGACGCAGTTGGTCTATCTGCTCCAGGCTCAAGTCCAACCATTGCTGCAATACCTGCTCGGTGTGTTCGCCCAGCAGCGGCGGCGCATTGCGGTAATGAACCGGGGTAGCGGACAGGCGCAGCGGGCTGGCCACTTGCGGCGTAGTGCCGCCCAGGCTGTTGGGTAGGTCGATGCGCAGTCCGCGGGCCAGTACCTGAGGGTCGGCAAACACTGCGGCCAAATCGTTGATTGGCCCGCAAGGCACACCCACCAACTCCAACGCCGCCAGCCATTGCGCGGTGCTCTTGAATACCGTGGCCTGGCGAATCAGCGGGATTAACTCGGCGCGATGGGCCACCCGCTGGACGTTGCTGGTGAAGCGTGGATCGTCCGCCCACTCGGCATGTCCGGCCACTTCGCAGAATTTACGAAACTGCCCGTCGTTGCCGACCGTCAGAATAAAATCGCCATCGGCGGTGGGGAAGTCCTGATAAGGCACGATATTCGGGTGGGCATTGCCCAAGCGCTTAGGGGCGACGCCGGTGGTCAGGTAGTTCATCGCCTGATTAGCCAGGCAAGCCACCTGTACGTCCAGCAAGGCCATGTCGATATGCTGGCCGCCGCCGCCTTGGTCTCGATGGGCCAGCGCGGCCAGAATCGCCACGCTGGAATACAGACCGGTGAGGATGTCGGTCAAGGCCACGCCGACCTTGAGCGGGCCGCCGCCGTCTTCGCTATCCGGGCGGCCAGTCAAGCTCATCATTCCGCCCAGGCCCTGAATCATAAAATCGTAACCAGCGCGTTTGGCATAGGGGCCGTTCTGGCCGAAACCGGTGATGGAGCAATAGATCAGCCGAGGGTTGAGCGCTTTGAGGGATTCATAATCCAAGCCGTAAGCGGCTAAACCACCAACCTTGAAATTCTCGATCAGAATGTCGGACTTTTCTGCCAGCTCGCGCACCAGACGCCGACCCTCGGCCTGGGTAAAGTCGATGGTCACCGACTGCTTGTTGCGGTTGGCCGACAGGTAATAGGCCGCCTCGCTGGTGTTCTCGCCTTGGGCATTTTGCAGAAACGGCGGACCCCAGGCGCGGGTGTCATCACCGACGCCGGGGCGCTCGACCTTGATCACCTCGGCGCCGAGGTCGGCCAGAATCTGCCCGGCCCAGGGACCGGCCAGAACACGGGAAAGATCGAGTACGCGAAGATGGGCAAGAGCGCCGGACATGGAGTCTCCGTGAGGTGCGCCATGCACACCAGAAATAGCGAAGCAGGGCGCATGACACACCCTACAAATGTGAATTGATCGCACAGAACGCTGGGTATAAAAGCGCGGCATAGGTAAGTGCGGGACGAGCCCAGCCTACTAGGCTCGCTCGAACATAACCCGGGCATGCGGGCTGGTGGAGCGCACAGCGAAACCGGGCGCAAAGCGACAGCGCTGGGCTTCGCCAAAAGACGACGCGACCCAGCCTGCTTGCAAAGCGGTGTTCACCTTACCCGTCTGAAAAGCACCTCGACCCAGCCCGCCTCAAACGCCGCTCCCAGCTACCTTGCAAAGCCAACTCATCCCGGAAAGCTCCTCAAGCGGCCTGCCGAACAGCTCAAACCCACCTGCGATCCGCGATGTGATGGATTGCCGCCCCTGCTCTATTGAACGGCTGAAATGTCAGCGCTTAGAAGAACGCCTGAATCCCAGTCTGAGCCCGGCCCAGAATCAGCGCATGCACGTCGTGAGTACCCTCATAGGTGTTGACCACCTCCAGGTTGACGAGATGGCGGGCCACGCCGTATTCGTCGCTAATACCGTTGCCGCCGAGCATGTCGCGGGCCAAGCGAGCCACATCCAGGGACTTGCCGCAGGAGTTGCGCTTCATGATCGAGGTGATTTCCACCGCGGCGATGCCTTCATCTTTCATCCGTCCCAGGCGCAGGCAGCCCTGCAGGGCCAGGGTTATTTCGGTCTGCATATCGGCCAGCTTTTTCTGGATCAGCTGATTGGCGGCCAATGGCCGACCGAATTGCTTGCGATCCAGGCAGTACTGGCGCGCGGTGTGCCAGCAATCTTCGGCGGCGCCCAGCGCACCCCAGCTAATGCCATAACGAGCCGAGTTCAGGCAGGTGAACGGACCTTTCAGGCCACGTACATCGGGGAAGGCGTTTTCCTCGGGGCAGAACACATTGTCCATGACGATTTCGCCGGTGATCGAGGCGCGCAGTCCGACTTTGCCGTGAATCACCGGGGCGCTCAGACCCTGCCAGCCTTTTTCCAGCACAAAGCCGCGAATTTCGCCGGCGTCATCCTTGCCCCAGACCACGAACACATCGGCGATCGGGCTGTTGGTGATCCAGATTTTTGCGCCGCTGAGGCGATAGCCGCCTTCAACTTTCTTCGCCCGGGTGATCATCGAACCGGGATCGGAGCCGTGGTCGGGTTCGGTCAAACCGAAGCAGCCGATAAACTCGCCGCTGGCCAGTTTCGGCAGGTACTTCTGCTTGGTGGCTTCGTTACCGAATGCGTTGATCGGCACCATTACCAGCGACGACTGCACGCTCATCATCGAGCGATAACCGGAATCGACACGCTCCACTTCCCGGGCGATCAACCCGTAGCTGACATAGTTCAGGCCGCTGCCGCCGTAAGCTTCCGGGATGGTGGCGCCGAGCAGGCCCACTTCGCCCATCTCGCGAAAGATCGCCGGATCAGTGTGTTCGTTACGAAAGGCTTCCAACACCCGCGGCGCCAGCTTGTCCTGGGCAAACTGCTGGGCGCTGTTGCGGATCATGCGTTCTTCGTCGCTCAGCTGCTGATCGAGCAACAGCGGGTCTTCCCAGTTGAAGCGTGCCTTGCCGGACATAAACAGATTCCTCGATGAAATAATCGTAAATAGTTGAGTTAACACTTTAGATCGGCTGGCGCTCGACTGCCTGGAGTACGACGAATCCGCACCTTTAACAGCATCGCGGCGGCGCCTAAAGTGGCTTGAATAACGCCATCCTAGCCAGCCTATAGAGGCTTGCGCAAACGAGAATTTCGCACGCTATTGTGCTGTTTTATCACTCCGTAGGCCGTAAAATGCAGCGCACGCCATATTTTCAGTATTGATAGTGCATCTCGGGAACCCCAGCCATGCGCCGTAAAATCCCTAGCACCGCTGCCCTGCTGGCCTTCGAAGCGGCCGCGCGGCATGAGAGTTTCACCCTGGCCGGACATGAACTGGCCCTGACCCAGAGTGCGATCTGCCGACAAATCGCCAGCCTCGAAGCCTTCCTCGGCATTGCGCTGTTTCGCCGCTCACGGCGCGGCGTCAAGCTCACCGAAGCGGGGTTGGCCTACAGCCGCCGGGTCAGCCTGCAGCTGGATGCGGTGGAGCGCGACACCCTGGCGGTGATGGGTGAGCATGGCGCCGGCCGGCTGGAACTGGCGGTAGTGCCGACCTTCGGTACCCAGTGGTTGTTGCCGCGGCTCAAGGATTTTCAGGCCTTACATCCCGAAGTAACGGTCAACCTGACCAACCGCACCCGACCCTTTTTGTTCGCCGATACCGAGTTCGACGCGGCGCTGTATTTTGGCGATGCCGACTGGTCGGGCACCGAGTCGCACCTGCTGATGCGCGAAAATCTGCTGCCGGTGTGCAGTCCGGCCCTGCTGGGTGGTCAGGCCGAGCTGGACGCAGCAGCCCTCAGCCAATTGCCGCTGCTGCAACAAACCACCCGGCCTTACGCCTGGCGCCAGTGGTTCGACGCCCAAGGCCTGAGTGTGCCGCGGAACATGAGCGGGCCGCGCTACGAGCTATTTTCCATGCTGGCTCAGGCGGCGCTGCACGAAATGGGCGTGGCACTGATTCCGCCTTTTCTGATCGAGCGCGAACTGGCCGAGGACCGCCTGGTTATCGCCTTGAATCGCGCCTGCCTGAGCGACAAGGCCTATTACCTGATGATTCCCGAACGCAAGGCCGAATCGGCTGCCTTGGGCGCCTTTCGCGACTGGCTGCTGCCACAGGCTCGCCGCTATGCCGCAGCGGCTGGACTCAGTTAAGGATATTGCGCCGTGATACGCGCAGGAGCCTCTGCGGCCCACCCGGCCAACGCGGGCTTTTTATTTCAGTCTTGCATCGACAGCCTTATTGGCTCGTCAAAATTGCCGTATAGCCCTCGCGGTAACTGGGATACTGCGGCGCCCAGCCCAACGCGCGGGCGCGGGCGTTGCTGCAGCGCTTGCTGCCGGCGCGGCGCACGCTGGATTCCTCCGACCAATGACTGACGCCTAGATAATCGCGCAACCAAGCCACCACCTCGGCCAGCGGCGCAGGCGCATCATCCACGCCCAGGTAACAGTCTTGCAGGGCCTGCCCGCGCTCGTCAGCCTGCAGCAAAAACGCCAGCAACCCGGCAGCATCGTCGACGTGAATACGGTTGCCATACAGCAGCGGCTCGCTGGCCACTCGATAACCGCGCCGCACCTGGGTCAACAGCCATTGGCGGCCCGGGCCGTAGATCCCGCTCAGGCGTACCACGCTGGCCGGAATACCGCTGTGCAGGGCCAGTTGCTCGGCATCGCGCATGATTCGTCCAGAAAAACTGCTCGCCTCGGCCGGCGACGTTTCGTCGACCCAGCCGCCGTCCTGCTGGCCATACACGCCGCTACTGGAGACAAACAGCAGGCGCTTGGGCCGTTGCCCTTGCAGCGCCAGCCAGGACAGAACCTGGCCTAGCCCATTGACGTAAGCCGCTTGGTAACCGGCGGCATCGTGCTCGTTGGCCGCCACGCAATAGACCAGATAATCCAACGCACCGGTCGGCCAGCTCGCCGGGCACTCGGCTTGCTGCAGATCCGCTGCCACCGGCTGGATGCCGCTCGGCAGCGCCGCCACGTTGCGCCGCAGACCATGCACGCGCCAGCCTGCTGCTGCCAGGCGCACGCCAAGCCGACTGCCCACATCGCCGCAACCCGCGATCAACAAGGAAGGAAACATGGCACCACTCCGCAAATCGAAAAGAGTAGCCTAACGCCGTCCACTGCGGCGGCCAAGCCTTGTGCAGGCGCTAAAATCTCCGCGCCCTTGGTGCATCACGCCAGCCAGGCACTGCAAAAAAGAACAGTGGCTATATTACAATCATTGCCAACGCGAATGATTTGCAATAGTATTCTGCATTGATTATTCGCTAGCCCTTCTGCAATTTGACTCGCCCGCTTGTATGAAGCACGAATCGGCGCTTGGATCGCCACCTGGGGCTCTTGGTTTAGGTTTGTACCCGTGATGGGTTGATGGCAAACCCTTGGGTGAGCGTCAGTCCACTGCCGCTAAATGTGAGCATTGGGCTGTCGCCCGGCCGATACGCGCGAGCGGCAACAATTAATGAGGACCACGTCTTGGTTTATAGGTCCATCAGTTGTTCGGCTTTGTTTCTCGATTTTTTAGCTGTCTTCCATTGCTCTTCTCGTTTCCCCTGCTCAGGTCCGGCCTCTATGCAACCGATTGAATTCACGCCCCTCCCGACTCTTTACCGGCCTCACGCCCGGCGTGGCGAGCGCGTCCAGACCGTTGCTAGGCGCTTGAGTCGGCCCGTCTGTAGCCTGCTAAGCGCATTCAGCATCAGCCTGCTGTTCACCTGCGGCGCGGCCCTGGCAGAAGAACCTGCCGTAGCGTCAACAGCACTTGCGGCAACCGCGCCGGCAGCCACTCAAACCGAACCCGCCGCGACCGGTAGCAATGCCGTTCAGGAACCCACCGAGACCGCCGGCGCGCTCAGCGATACGCCCGGCAACAGCAACTCGCCGGCCGCCGGTGATGTCCCCTCCAATGCCGCTGCGCAATCTTTGGACGAAGAGGCGCAATTGGCGGAGGCGCAGACGCTTGAAGAAACCGGCCTGCCCAATGACTTATCGCCCTGGGGCATGTATCAGAACGCCGACATCATCGTAAAAATTGTGATGATCGGTCTGGCGCTGGCCTCGGTGATGACCTGGACCATCTGGCTGGCCAAGGGCCTCGAATTGCTGGGCGCCAAACGTCGCCTGCGCCGGGAATTGGCTGCGCTCAAGCACGTCCGTTCGCTGCCCGAAGCCGCCGCCAGCGCCAATACCCCCGGCAGCCTGGCGCATTTGCTGGTGCAGGATGCCCTGGACGAAATGCGCCTGTCGGCCAACAGCCGCGAGCGCGAAGGCATCAAGGAGCGGGTCAGTTTTCGTCTGGAGCGTCTGGTCGCCGCCAGCGGCCGACAGATGAGCAAGGGCACCGGGGTGCTCGCCACTATCGGCTCGACCGCGCCGTTCGTCGGTCTGTTCGGCACCGTTTGGGGCATCATGAACAGCTTTATCGGCATCGCCAAAACCCAAACCACTAACCTCGCGGTGGTTGCTCCGGGCATCGCCGAAGCCCTGCTGGCCACGGCCATGGGCTTGGTTGCGGCGATTCCGGCGGTGGTGATCTATAACGTCTTCGCCCGCTCGATTGCCGGTTATCGGGCTCAAGTTACCGATGCCTCGGCCCAAGTGCTGCTGCTGGTCAGCCGCGATCTCGACCATCTGCCGGCCGAACATAGCCAGCCGCAGCGGATGAAAGTGAGCTAAACATGGGACTTCATCTGAACGACGGCGGCGATGATCTGCAGGAAAACCACGAGATCAATGTCACCCCCTTTATCGACGTGATGCTGGTGCTGTTGATCATTTTTATGGTCGCCGCGCCACTCGCCACGGTGGATATCAAGGTTGATCTGCCCGCCGCCAGCGCTGCGCCGCAGCCGCGCCCGGAAAAACCGGTGTTTCTGACCGTCAAGCAAGATCTGCAATTGTTTCTTGGCAATGAACCGGTCAGCCGCGAACAATTGGCCAGCGCGCTGGACGCCAAAACCCAGTCGGATAAGGACACCACGATCTTCTTTCAGGCCGATAAAGGCGTGGACTATGCCGACCTGATGGACGTGATGAACGCCCTGCGCGGCGCCGGCTATCTGAAGATCGGTCTGGTCGGGCTCGAGACGGTCGGCGCGCAATGATTCAGCCGCGCCGTACCCGCTGGAACTGGATTTTCAGCTTACTGCTGATCGCTGCCCTGCATATCAGTCTGGGCGTCTGGGCGCTGGGCTGGCATGTGCAGACTCCGCCCGTGCCACTGCCGCCAGCGGCCGTCCAGATTGCCCTCGCACCGCTGCCGAGCGCCGCTCCGCCGGCTCCTGCGCAACAAAGTGCACTGCCGCCGCCACCGCAGATCGAGCCCGAACCCGAGGCGCCCAAACCGCTGCCCAAACTGGCTGAGGCGGCCAAGCCCAAGCTGGCCCTGCCACCACCCAAACCAAAGCCTAAACCAAAGCCTAAACCCAAGCCGCCCAAGCCCAAGGCGCCGCCCAAGCCAGTCGAAAAGCCGCTGAAAAAACCTGATGAAAAACCTCAGGAAAATCCCACTCGCACGCGCCAGAACCCAGCTGCCGAATCAGTGGCACACGCAGCAACGCCCGCCGCACCGCAACTGAGCAGCGTCAGCGGTCCGTCCAAAGCTGAAGTCAGCTGGCAAAGCCGGTTATTGAGCCATTTGGGGCGCTACAAACGCTATCCGAATGCCGCCCGCCGCCGCGGCGCCGAAGGCACCAGCCTGGTGCGCTTCAGCCTGGATGGCGCCGGCAAGGTGTTGTCGGTCTCGCTGGCCAACAGTTCCGGCAGCGCCGCGCTGGATCGTGCGACCCTGGCGATGATCCGCCGTGCGCAGCCGCTTCCCGCGCCACCCGCCGAATTGCTCAAGGGCGGCAGCCTCGAAGTGGTTGCACCCTTCGTCTACTCCCTGGAACGCCGCTGAGCGGTTCTGGCGAAGATCCACCGCTTCAAGCCCCCCGCAGCGGCTCCTGCCGGTCATTACAGGGCCGGTTTTTAAAGACCGCCGCTGCTGTTGGTTCCATCGGTTGCAAGCGCTATGCTTGAAGGCAACCTAATGGAATAACTCTATGACCCTCACCGAACTGCGCTACATCGTTACTCTTGCCCAGGAGCGGCACTTCGGGCGCGCGGCCGAACGCTGCCATGTCAGCCAGCCGACCCTCTCGGTGGGGGTGAAGAAACTCGAAGACGAGCTGAGCGTGCTGATTTTCGAACGCAGCAAGAGTGCGGTTCGCCTGACGCCGGTCGGCGAGGGCATCGTCGTCCAGGCGCAAAAAGTCCTGGAGCAGGCTCAGGGCGTTCGCGAACTGGCCCAGGCCGGCAAAAACCAGCTGGCCGCACCGCTGAAAGTCGGCGCCATCTACACCATTGGGCCGTACCTGTTTCCGCACCTAATTCCCCAGCTGCACCGGGTCGCGCCGCAGATGCCGCTCTATATAGAAGAAAATTTCACCCACGTGCTGCGCGATAAATTGCGCAATGGCGAGCTGGACGCGGTGATCATCGCCCTGCCGTTCAATGAGCCCGATGTGCTGACCAAAGTGCTGTATGACGAGCCCTTCCAGGTGCTGCTGCCGGCTGGCCATCCCTGGACTGCGCAAGCCAGCATCAACGCCAGCCAGCTTAACGACAAAAGCTTGCTGCTGCTGGGCGAGGGCCATTGCTTTCGCGATCAGGTGCTGGAGGCCTGCCCGACCCTGCGCAAGGGCGGCGAAAACCACGCCAAACACACTACGGTGGAATCCAGCTCCCTGGAAACCATCCGCCATATGGTCGCCTCGGGATTGGGTATTTCGATCCTGCCGCTCTCTGCGGTGAACAGCCATCACTATGCCCCGGGGATTTTCGAGGTCCGCCCGCTGACGGCGCCGGCGCCTTTTCGCAGTGTCGCCATCGCCTGGCGCACCAGTTTTCCGCGCCCCAAAGCCATCGAGCTGCTGGCCGATTCGATTCGTCTGTGCTCGGTGCTTAAGCCGGCCGTGAGCGCCTAGGTCGAGCATGAGCGAGCTGGCGACTGTCCCCGTCACCGCGCTGAAAGGCGTGGGCGTCGCGCTGGCGGAAAAACTCGCCAAGGTCGGCCTGGAAAACCTGCAAGATCTGCTGTTCCACCTGCCGCTGCGCTATCAGGATCGCACCCGCATCGTGCCCATCGGCGAGCTGCGCCCGGGCCAAGATGCGGTGGTCGAAGGCCTGGTGCTCGGCGCCGATATCGTCATGGGCCGCCGGCGCAGCCTGCTGGTGCGCTTGCAGGACGGCAGCGGCACCCTCTCCTTGCGCTTCTACTATTTCAACCAAGCGCAGAAAGAGGCGATGAAACGCGGCACCCACTTGCGCTGCTACGGCGAAGTGCGCGCGGGCTCCTCGGGGCTGGAAATCTACCACCCGGAATACCGCGCGCTGACCGGCAGCGAGCCGCTGGCCGTGGCACAAACCCTGACGCCCATTTACCCGACCACCGAAGGCCTAACCCAAGCGCGCCTGCGCCAGCTCAGCGAACAGGCCCTGAGCCGGCTGAGCGCGCAAAGCCTGCCCGACTGGCTGCCCGACGAGCTGGCCCGCGATTACCATTTGGCGCCGCTGGACCAGGCGCTGCGCTACCTGCACCGCCCGCCCGCGGACGCCGATCTGGAGCAATTGGCCGAGGGCCGCCATTGGGCCCAGCACCGCCTGGCCTTCGAGGAACTGCTGACCCATCAACTGTCCCTGCAGCGCCTGCGGGACAGCCTGCGCGCGCAACAGGCGCCGCTGCTGCCCAAGGCCCAGCGCCTGCCCCACCAGTTCCTGGCCAACCTGGGCTTCACGCCCACCGGCGCGCAGCAACGGGTCGGCGCCGAAATCGCCTATGACCTGATGCAACACGAACCCATGCTGCGGCTGATTCAAGGCGATGTCGGCGCCGGCAAGACGGTGGTCGCCGCCTTCGCCGCTCTGCAAGCGCTGGAAGCGGGCTATCAGGTGGCGCTGATGGCGCCCACCGAGTTGCTCGCCGAGCAGCACTTCGCCACCTTCAGCCAATGGCTGGCGCCGCTGGGCATCGAGGTCGCCTGGCTGGCTGGCAAGCTCAAGGGCAAAGCCCGGGCCGCCGCGCTGGCGCAGATCGCCACGGGCACGCCGATGGTCATTGGCACCCATGCGCTGTTTCAGGAGCAGGTGCAATTCAGCCGGCTGGCCCTGGTGATCATCGATGAGCAGCACCGTTTCGGCGTCCAGCAGCGCCTGGCCTTGCGCAAGAAAGGCGTGGACGGGCGCCTCTGCCCGCACCAGCTAATCATGACCGCCACGCCGATTCCGCGAACCCTGGCGATGAGCGCCTACGCCGATCTGGATACCTCGATCCTCGACGAACTACCGCCCGGGCGCACCCCGGTGAACACCGTGCTGCTGGCCGATAGCCGGCGGGCCGAGGTGGTCGAGCGGGTGCGCGCGGCCTGTAATGAAGGCCGCCAGGCTTATTGGGTATGCACGCTGATCGAAGAGTCCGAAGAGCTCACCTGCCAGGCCGCCGAAACCACCTTCGAAGATCTCGTCGCCGCCCTCGGCGGGCTGCATGTGGGGCTGATTCACGGACGCATGAAGGCGGCGGAAAAGGCCGCGGTGATGGCCCAGTTCAAGGAGGGTCGATTGCAGCTGTTGGTGGCCACCACGGTGATCGAAGTCGGCGTCGACGTGCCCAACGCCAGCCTGATGATCATCGAAAACCCCGAGCGCCTAGGGCTAGCCCAGCTGCACCAGTTGCGCGGGCGGGTCGGCCGGGGCAGCGCCGCCAGCCATTGCGTGCTGCTCTACCATCCACCGCTGTCGCAGTTGGGTCGGCAGCGCCTGGGCATTCTGCGCGAGACCTGCGACGGTTTTCTGATCGCCGAAAAAGACCTCGAACTGCGCGGCCCCGGCGAAATGCTCGGCACCCGCCAGACCGGCTTGTTGCAATTCAAGGTAGCCGATCTGATGCGCGATGCCGACCTGCTGCCGGCGGTGCGCGACGCCGCCCTGGCCCTGCTGGCGCGCTGGCCCACGCACGTCAGCCCGCTACTGGAGCGCTGGCTGCGGCATGGCCAGCAATACGGCCAAGTCTGATTTCTGCCGCTACGTAGCATTTGGCCATCACTCGCACCAAACCAGTGCACTGGGTATGCTGCAGACAAAGCCCCTCAGCAGGTGCATCCCCATGATCGACGTTGCGTTCACTCCCGACATCCAGCCGCGCGCCCCGGCGGTCATCGTGCAACTGCTCGAGCGGCTTGGTCTGACCTATCAAACGCGAACCGAGCAGCCGGCGCAAAACCCGGCCCAGCGAGTCCAGGCAATCTTGCTGGACGATGCGCTCGGCGCCCTATTGGTGCTGTATCCGCAGAGTCAGCTGCTGGACCTGGCCCGTTTGGCCGAACTGACCGGGCGCCACTTGGTCGCGGTCAAACCCGAACGCCTGCGGCGCATGCTCGACACACACCAGCTCAGCGTCCTGCCCGCGCTGCCGGCCCTGACCAGCTCGCCCTGCCTGTATGACGAGCGCTTGCTCAACGAACCCACCCTGCTGCTCGACTCCGGCCAACCCGGGGTGCTGCTAGAAATGTCTTGCGCAGCCTTTCGCGGTCTGCTGAACAAAGCCAGCGCCGCGCGCGTAGGCGAACCCTTGGATGACATCCGGCCCAACCGAAACCGCCCGGATGACGATAGCGCCGAGATCAATCAGGCGGTGCTGGCCTTTACTGCCCGGCGCATCCAGCAACGCCTGGAGCAAACCCTGGAAATTCCACCGCTGCCGTCCACCGCAAAGAAAATTATCAGCCTCAGGGTTGACCCGCACGCCAGCGTCGACGCCATCACCGCGGTGGTGGAAACCGACCCGGCGCTGGCCGCGCAAGTGGTCAGCTGGGCGGCTTCGCCCTACTACGCAGCACCCGGCAAAATCCGCTCGGTGGAGGACGCGATTGTTCGCGTACTGGGGGTCGAAGTGGTGCTTAATCTGGCGCTGGGCCTGGCCTTGGGCAAGACCCTGAGCCTGCCCAAGGACCAACCGCAGCAGGCCACGCCCTATTGGCAACAGGCGATCTACAGCGCAGCAGTGATCGAGGCCCTAACCCGTGCTATGCCCCGCGCAAAACGCCCGGAGGTGGGTTTAAGCTACCTGGCAGGGTTGCTGCACAATTTTGGCTACCTGGTGCTGGCCTATGTGTTCCCACCGCATTTTTCGCTGTTCTGCCGGCACCAAGAGGTTAATCCGCACTTGGAGCACAGCGTAATCGAGCACTACCTGCTGGGCATCACCCGCGAGCAAATGGGCAGCGGGTTGATGCGCTGCTGGGACATGCCGCAAGAGCTGATCACGGCACTGCGCTTTCAGCACGATCCGGATTACCAGGGACCCCATGCCGCCTACCCGAACCTGGTCTGTCTGGCGGTGCAGCTGCTGCGTAAACACGGCATAGGTTCAGGGCCGCCGACGACGATTGCGCAGAGTCTGTTCGAGCGTCTGGGCATCAGCCGCAGCCAAGCCGATGAAGTGATGAGTACGGTGCTGGAAGCGGAAGCGGCGTTACGCGAGCTAAGTCTGCGCTTCAACGTACGCAACTAAAGCCTGGGTCAACTGAGCACACGACTGCAGCCGGATCTGTCAGGGCCAGCGTTTCTGACCGCTGGCGGGGCTGTGCACAACAGCCATCTCTCTTGCGCAGACATATCGTGCGCAGGCAGATAAAGCCGCGCCGCGCATGATTCAGGCGGCTTTCTTCTCGGCGGTTTTTTTCTTTGGCTTGAGGTGGCGGGTCAAGCCCTGAAACCAGACCACCAAGGCCGTGCTGCCCTGGATTTGAATGTCATTGTTCTGAATACCCTGCATAAAGGCCAACTGCTTGTTCTTGGCATTCAGGGTGGCGAAGCCGTAGGCGCCATCTTTGAAACCCAACGCAAAATCCGGCGCGCTGGCCATACCGTTTTTGCTGCTGACGCGCTGGTCTTTAACGATAAAGTGCCGGGCAATTTTGCCGTCCAGGGTATGCAGCTGAAACACCAGATTTCGACCGACTAATTGCTCTTGGAACTTGGGATTTTGGCGGCTGGCCTTGGCCATCAGGCGGCCCAGCATCCACAGGAGAAAACGAAATTTCATGCACACGACCTTGGCGGGGGAATGGGATGGCGACGCAGTGTAGCGGTTTGCCGCACGCACCACAGTCTGTCAGCAACAGGCCGCAGCGCCAGCCGGCGCAAGACAAGCTAGCGCAGGGCTTGGAGTAAGAGGATGGACCTGTTCGGAATGTGGCGAACATCACGACCGTGATGCGAGTGCCGCCAAGCGCCGGTTTGCAGCGGCAATGTTGCCGTCTAGCAGTAAAAACCCCCGCTTTTTAAAGCGGGGGAGATATCAATTGACCGAGTCTTTCAGAAATTTGCCCGGTTTGAAGGCGACCGTGTTGCTGGCCTTAATTTGCACCGGCTGGCCGGTTTGCGGATTTTTCCCGGTGCGCGCGCCGCGGTGGCGCTGCACAAAAGTGCCAAAGCCGACCAGCGTGACGTTTTCTTTACGGCTCAATGCACCGGTGATTTCGTCGAGCACGGTGTTGAGTACACGATTGGCCTGTTCTTTAGTCAGATCGGCCATTTCTGCAATAGCAGCAGCGAGTTCAGGTTTGCGCATAAATGCCTCTTGGGACGATTTTTGTTGTTGATCCAGACTGCCATCAGTAGGGCGCTGACAGCGCCACCTTCAGGCCGCGGCAGACGCAAGAAGAATGGCATGCCGCCGTGAGCTGCGCCAGTTTTGCCCGATGCTTGACCGCCGCCATTACCGCGCGGCGCTCACCGATCCGCAGCACTGCAGCCCGATGCGCAGGCCTCGACTCGTACGTGTTCAGCCGATTTCGATCATCTCGAAATCGATCTTGCCCACTCCGCAGTCCGGGCAGATCCAGTCGGCGGGCACGTCTTGCCAACGGGTGCCGGCAAGAATGCCATCCTCGGGCCAGCCTTGGCTTTCATCATAAATAAAGCCGCAGACCACACATTGCCACTTCTTCATATCAACCTCTTAAATCTCACGGGAGTGCGCGGGGCAACCTACCGCAAATAGGCAGGTGCGCCAAGCTACCGGACGAGGTGAGCGGTTCGCGGTTCGCGGGTCTATGAAAAAAAGCCTCTGCCCGCCGGCTGGCGGGCAGAGGTTCAGACGGTTATTGAACGACCAGCGGATCGCTGATGCCCATGCCGTACAGCGCGAACATGGTCAGGCTGCCAGCGGCCAGAAGATAGTAGAGGGTCGGCAGCATGGTTTTGCGCAAGGTGATGCCTTCACGCCCCAATAGACCCACGGTGGCCGAGGCTGCCACCACGTTGTGGATCGCGATCATATTGCCCGCGGCCGCGCCCACCGACTGCGCCGCCACCATCACGGAGCCAGAAACCCCAAGCAGACCGGCGGTATTGAACTGAAACTGCGAGAGCATCAGGTTGGACACCGTATTGGAACCGGCGATAAAGGCCCCAAGGCCACCCACGGCCGGCGCGAAGAACGGATAAACATTGCCCACGCTGTCGGCCACCAACTTGGCCATGGCCACCGGCATCGACACCAGATCGGAGCCGTTGACCCCGGAGTTGATCAGGATGCGCACCATGGGAATGGTGAAGATCAGCACGAAGCCTGCGCCCAGCAGGGTTCGGCTCGACTCGCTGACCGCAGCCGTCAAATCTGCAAAGCGCATGCGGTGCATAAAGAAGGTGACGATCACCACCATGCACAAAATGCCGCCCGGCAAGTACAGCGGCTCCAGCGTGCCGGACACCCCGGTTTCGCCGAGAATGTCTTTCCAGCCAAAGCTGACCGAAAGCAGCGCCGCTTTGAGCTCGGGGAAAACCCGCGACAGCACCAAGAAGACCGCCAGCAGCAGATAAGGCACCCAGGCCATGCGCACCGAGATCGGCGTTTTGCCGGTCAGATCATCGAGTTTCATCTGTAGCGTGCCAATCCACTCGGCCGGCCAGTCTTTAGGATCGGCAAAATCCCAGGTCTGCTTGGGCAGCAAGAAACCAGCTTTGACCGCGGGCAGCACAATGGCCAAACCGACCAGTGCGCCGATCATCGAGGGGAATTCCGGGCCGAGAAAAACCCCCGCGGCCATGTAGGGCACCACGAAGCACAGCCCCACGAAGAGCGCGAACGGGGCGATGGCCAGGCCTTCTTTCCAGGACTTATTCTTGCCGAAGAAGCGGGTCATGATCATTACCATGAGCAGCGGCATCAGCACGCCAATCAGGCCGTGCATGATCGCCACCCGGGAATAGATCAGGTGAAAGAAGGTCTCCCAGTCGCCACCTACCGCGGCCATTTGGGCCCCGATCCCCACTTGGTCCAGACCGGCACCAACGCCCACCAGCATGGGTGTGCCGACCGCGCCGAACGACACCGGCGTGGACTGCACCATCATCCCCACCACCACCGCGGCCAAGGCCGGAAAGCCCAAGGCGACCAACAACGGCGCAGCCACCGCAGCCGGCGTGCCGAAGCCGGAGGCGCCTTCGATAAAGCAGCCGAACAGCCAAGCAACGATCAGCGCCTGAACCCGACGATCCGGGCTGATGCTGGCAAAACCCCGGCGAATCGAACTGATCGCGCCGGAGTGCTTGAGGGTATTAAGTAACAAAATGGCGCCGAAGATGATCCACAGAATCGCCGCGGTTAGGATCAGCCCCTGCAAGCTGGAGGCAATGACCCGATTAAAGGACATGTCCCAGGCGCTCAGGCCAATGATGGCGGTGACCAGAAAGACCACCGGCATGGCGTACTTGGCTGGCCAGCGAAAGCCGATCAGCAGCACCCCCGCCAGTACCAGCGGCACGAATGCCAGGATGGACAGCATTGTTTGACTCATGGATTGGTTCCTTGTTTTTTTTGTGAACCGCAATTTGCTCGGGCATAACCCGGCGCCACGTACCAACATCTAGCAAGTCGCAAAAAAACCCTTGAGTTTTCAACGACCGGCTAACTCTGCGCAGATCCGCAAACGCCAGTAGGTTGAAAAAACCCTACCGGCGTTTCTGCTCGAAAGCCGCGACAGAACAGGTCTGTCGCAGCCCATTATCCGTGATTACTGAGGCCCTCGACTGCGCACACCGCCATGGGCCATTTCTATATTAGTTACACCTGGGTCAGTTGCACTTGCGTGAGTTGCACCCAGGCTCGCTGCGCCTAAGTTGATTAGCCGTTTTGCTGCTTGAACCGGGCACGCCAGGCATGCAACAAGGGTTCGGTGTAGCCGCTGGGCTGTTCGCGGCCCTTGAACACCAGGTCGCTGGCAGCCTGGAACGCGACCGAAGTGGCATAGTTGGCCGCCATCGGTCGATATAGCGGGTCGCCGGCATTCTGCCCATCGACCACCTTGGCCATGCGCTGCAAGCTGGCTTCCACCTGTTCGTCGCTGACCACGCCGTGATGCAGCCAGTTGGCAATGTGCTGACTGGAAATACGCAAGGTCGCGCGGTCTTCCATCAGGCTGACGTTATGAATGTCTGGCACCTTCGAGCAACCGACGCCCTGCTCTACCCAGCGCACCACGTAACCCAGAATCCCTTGGCAGTTGTTGTCCAACTCCTGCTGAATATCCGCGTCGCTCCAATTACGCTCGGCGGCGACCGGCACCGTTAGCAGGTCGTCGAGCAGGCGGTCGCGCTCGGCGCTGAAGTCGATGGCTTCCAGTTCGCGCTGCACCGCCGGCACGTCCACTTGGTGGTAGTGCAAGGCGTGCAACACGGCGGCGGTCGGCGACGGCACCCAGGCGGTATTGGCGCCGGCCTTGGGGTGGGCGATCTTCTGTTCGAGCATGTCCGCCATCAGATCTGGCATGGCCCACATGCCCTTGCCGATCTGCGCCTTGCCACGCAGGCCGCAGTTCAGCCCGACCAGCACATTGTTGCGCTCGTAGGCCTGAATCCACGGCGTGCTTTTCATGTCGCCCTTGCGCAGCATCGGCCCGGCTTCCATGGCCGTGTGCATCTCGTCGCCGGTGCGGTCGAGAAAACCGGTGTTGATAAAGGCCACCCGCGTGCTGGCGGCGGCGATGCAGGCTTGGAGGTTGACGCTGGTGCGCCGTTCCTCGTCCATGATGCCCATCTTCAGGGTGCTACGTGGCAGCTCCAAAAAGTCTTCGATACGCGCGAACAGCTGGTCGGCGAAGGCCACTTCCAGCGGGCCGTGCATCTTCGGCTTGACGATGTACACGCTGCCGCTGCGCGAATTGCCCCGGCGCTTGAGGTCGTGCAGGGCGATCAGGCTGGTCATCACGCCATCGAGAATGCCTTCGGGAATTTCGTGGCCCTCACCATCGAGGATCGCCGGGTTGGTCATCAGATGGCCAACGTTGCGCACGAACAGCAGCGAACGACCATGCAAGCTCAGGCTGGCACCGTCAGCGCCGAGGTATTGACGATCCGAATTGAGACGGCGAGTGATGCGCTTGCCGCCCTTGTCCAGCTCCTCGCTGAGGTCGCCCTTCATCAGGCCGAGCAAGTTGCGGTAGATCAGCACCTTGTCGTCGGCATCGACCGCGGCCACCGAATCTTCGCAATCCATGATGGTCGACAGCGCCGCTTCCATCAGCAGATCCTTGATCCCGGCAGCATCGGTGCCACCGATCTGGCTGCTCGGGTCGATCTGGATTTCCACGTGCAGGCCGTTGTTCTTCAGCAGCACGGCGGTTGGCGCGGCGGCCTCGCCTTGATGACCAAGAAACTTCTCCGGCTGCTTGAGCGCGCTCTGGCTGCCGTTCGCCAAGGTCACCTGGAGCTGGCCGTCGACCACCCGATAGCTGACGGAATCGGCATGCGAACCGCTGGCCAACGGCGCGGCTTGATCGAGAAAGGCCCGCGCGAAGGCAATCACCTTGGCCCCGCGCACCTGGTTATAGCCGGGGCCTTTCTGCGCGCCGTCCGCTTCACTGATCGCGTCGGTGCCGTAGAGCGCGTCATACAGCGAACCCCAGCGCGCATTGGCGGCGTTCAGCGCATAGCGCGCGTTCATCGCCGGCACCACTAGCTGCGGGCCAGCTTGGCTGCTGATCTCGCTGTCGACATTGGCGGTGCTGACCTGCACCGCCGCCGGTGCCGGCAGCAGGTAACCGATGGATTCGAGAAAGGCGCGATAGGCCGGCATATCCGTCACCGGACCCGGGTTAGCGCGGTGCCAGTTGTCCAGCTCGCCCTGCAGCCGATCGCGCTCAACCAGCAGCGCACGATTCTGCGGCGCCAGGTCGTGCACCAGTGCGGCGAATCCGGCCCAGAAGGCCGCGCGCTCAACACCGCTGCCTGGCAGCACTTCTTCATCGACGAAACGTTGCAGCGTGGCGGCCACTTGCAGGCCCTGGATGTTCACACGATCGGTCATCTTGCGGCTCTCCCATTCCCAGTTCAGTTCTCGCCTTTCCCGCGGCAATCGCAGCGGGGATCAGGGTTTTTTCGGCACTGCGCAGCCGCGGCTAGCAGGGCAATCGCGGCGTTCTTCAAACGCATTCAATCCAGCTGAGTTCAGCACAGCTCATTCAGTCCGCTCAGTTCAGTTCAGGCTCGCGGCGCCGGCGTTGGCGACTTGCGCGTCCTGCTCAGCCTTGACCCCGGACACGCCCACGGCGCCAATCACCTGGCCGTCGACGAGGATTGGCACGCCGCCTTCCAGCGAGGTCAGCAGTGGCGCGGACAAAAAGGCACTGCGGCCACCGTTGACCATGTCCTCGTAACCCTTGGTCTCGCGCCGACCGATGGCGGCGCTGCGGGCCTTCTCGGTAGCGATGTAGGCGCCGATCGGCGCGCAACCGTCGAGGCGCTCCAGCGCCAGCGGATGACCGCCGTCATCGACCACGGCAATGCTTACGGCCCAGTTGTTCTGCTGCGCTTCGGCGCGGGCGGCGGCAATGATGCGGGTGACTTCGGCTTGACCCAATACGGCTTTGCTTTGCATGTGTGGTTCCTCGTGATTGATGAGCGCGTAATTGATTGACGCGTAATTGAGTGATGCTTAGTGCGCGAATTCGCCGTCCGGATACAATCCAGGCGCTTTCGGCCGCTCCCGTCCCGGCTTGCTGCTCGGGATGGGAGCGAGTCCGTGGTTCTTAGCCTAGGGCTTGCTCGACCACTTCGATCCAGTGGCGCACCGGGGTACGCCCGGCGCCGTCGAGGTGGGTCTGGCAGCCAATATTGGCGGTGACAATCACCTCCGGTTTGCCGCGTTCGAGTGCGTCCAGTTTGTTGTCGCGCAACTGCCTGGACAGCTCCGGCTGAGTGATCGAATAGGTGCCGGCCGAACCGCAGCACAGGTGCCCATCGGCCACCGCGGTGAGCTGGAAACCCAGGCGGCTGAGCACGCCTTCGACGGCGCCGTCGAGTTGTTGCGCATGCTGCAAGGTGCAGGGGCAATGGAACGCCAGGCGCTGGTCGCCCTGCACGCCGAGGCCTTCAAGCGGCTCGTCGCGCAGCACTTCCACCAGGTCCTTGGCCAACTCGCTGACCCGCTTAGCTTTGGCCGCGTAGGCCGAGTCCTGTTCGAGCAGATGTCCGTAATCTTTGACGAAGGCGCCGCAGCCGCTGGCGGTCTGCACGATGGCTTCGGCGCCCGCTTCAAGGGCCGGCCACCAGGCATCGATATTCCGCCGGGCCCGCTCAAGGCCCTGTTCCTGGGCATTCAGGTGGTAATCCACGGCGCCGCAGCAGCCAGCCTCACGGGCCGCGGTGACGCTGATACCGAGGCGATCCAACACCCGCGCCGTCGCTGCATTGGTATTGGGTGACAGGCTCGGCTGCACGCAGCCTTCGAGCAGCAGTACGCGCCGTGCATGCTGCACAGACGGGCGCGGCTTAGCGGGATGTACCTGGCGCGGCAATTTGTTCTTAAGCGTGGCCGGCAATAGCGGGCGCAACAACTGACCGGTCTGGGTCAACGCCTTGAACAGCGCCGGACGCGGCACCACGGCGCGCAGGCTTTCGCGTAGCAGGCGCTGGCTCAGTGGGCGCGGCACGGCCTCGTCGACCACCGCGCGGCCAATATCCAGCAGGTTGTGGTAGTCCACCCCGGACGGGCAGGTGGTTTCGCAGTTGCGACAGGTCAGGCAGCGGTCCAGGTGCAACTGGGTTTTGGCGGTGACTGGCGCGCCTTCGAGCACCTGCTTAATCAGGTAGATGCGCCCGCGCGGGCCGTCCAACTCGTCGCCGAGCAGCTGATAGGTCGGGCAGGTGGCGTTGCAAAACCCGCAGTGCACGCAGCTGCGCAAAATGCTTTCGGCTTCCGCGGCGCGCGGCAGCAGCTTGGCTTGTTCACTTAAATGAGTTTCCACGCGTTACACCTCGGCATACATGCGGCCAGCGTTGAAGATCCCTTGCGGGTCGAGCTGGGCTTTGAGCTGGCGGTGATAGCGCAGCAGCGGCGCGGCCAGCGGTTGGAACGGACTGTCGCAGACCCCGGCCGTGAAGCAACTGGCATGCCCTCCGGCGGCACTGGCGATGGCGCGGATCGAGGCGGCGTCGGCATCGGACTTCAGCCAGCGTTGCGCGCCGGCCCAGTCGAGCAACTGCTCGCCGGGCAGGCTCAGTACGCCGGTATTGAGCGGCACCGACAGGCGCCAGAGCGGCCGCGGATCGGCAAAAAAATCCAGGCGCTGCTCGTTCAGATCAGCCCAGTAACCGCTGTCCAACTGCTCGCCGCCGAGGCGTTCACGGGCCGCGGCCACCGACCCTTCGCCGCCTTCTAGGCGCAGCTGCAAGACGCCTCCCGAATGGCTGGCGGCACTGATGGGCAGCGGTTGCTGGCCCCACTCCGCAAGTTTTGCCAGAGCCGTCGCACAGTCCAATTGCAGACTCAGGCTCAGGCAGGCGCGCGGCTTGGGCAACACCTTGAGCGACACCTCGGTAATCAGCCCCAAGCAGCCGTAACTGCCGGCCAACAGCCGCGAGAGGTCATAACCGGCGACGTTTTTCATCACTTCGCCGCCAAAACGCAAATGCTTGCCGTGACCGGTGATCAGCCGCGTGCCCAGCACCATGTCGCGCACCGCGCCGGACCAGGGCCGGCGCGGACCGGACAGCCCTGCGGCGAGCATCCCGCCGACGGTCGCGGCGGCGCCGAAGTGCGGCGCTTCGCAGGTGAGCATCTGCCCGGCCGCGTCCAGCGCAGCTTCCAGTTCGGTCAGTGGCGTCCCGGCGCGGACGGTAACCACCAGCTCGGTCGGGTCATAGCTGACGATGCCGCGATGGGCGCGGCTATCGAGCACCTCGCCGGTCACCGGGCGACCGAGAAAGGCCTTGCTGTTGCCGCCCTGAATACGCAGCGGCGTGGCGCTGACGAGCGCCTGATTGACCTGTTCGAGCAGCGCCGCGCTGGCATCGCACCCGGGAAATTGCTGTGCGGCGACCATTAAAAACGCTCCAGTTCGGGAAACGGCAGCTCGCCGTGATGGATATGCATGGCGCCGAATTCCGCGCAGCGGTGCAGGGTCGGAATGTTCTTGCCCGGGTTGAGCAACCCGGCCGGGTCGAAAGCGGCTTTTACCGCATGGAACGCGGTCAGCTCGTCACTGTTGAACTGCGTGCACATCTGGTTGATCTTTTCGCGGCCCACGCCGTGTTCGCCGGTGATGCTACCGCCGACCTTGACGCACAGTTCGAGAATTTTTCCGCCCAGGGCTTCGGCGCGCGCCAGCTCGCCAGGCTGATTGGCATCGAACAGGATCAGCGGATGCATATTGCCATCGCCGGCGTGAAACACATTGGCCACCCGCAGCCCGCATTCGGCGGACAGCTCGCTGATGCGCCGCAGCACGTAGGGCAGCTCGCGACGCGGAATGGTGCCGTCCATGCAGTAATAGTCCGGCGAGATGCGCCCGACCGCCGGGAAGGCGTTCTTGCGCCCGGCCCAGAAGCGCACCCGCTCGGCCTCATCGCGGGCCTGGCGCACTTCGCTGGCGCCGGCCTCGGTTAGCACTGCGCGCACGCGCTCGCAGTCGGCATGCACATCGGCTTCGACGCCATCCAGTTCACAGAGCAAAATCGCCGCGGCATCCACCGGATAACCGGCGTGGATAAAGTCCTCGACAGCGCGAATCGCCAGGTTGTCCATCATCTCCAGGCCGCCAGGGATGATCCCGGCGGCGATGATGTCGCCCACCGCGCGCCCGGCTTTTTCCACCGAGTCGAAACTGGCCAGCAACACCTTGGCGACCTGCGGCTTGGGCAGCAGCTTGACGGTGACTTCGGTGATGATGCCGAGCATGCCTTCGGAGCCGGTGAACAGCGCCAGCAGGTCGAAGCCCGGCGCATCCAGGGCGTCGGAACCGAGAGTCAGGTGCTCGCCTTCGATGCTGAGCACCTCGATCTTAAGCAGGTTATGCACGGTCAGGCCGTACTTCAGGCAGTGCACGCCGCCGGCATTCTCGGCCACATTACCGCCGATCGAACAAGCGATTTGCGAGGACGGGTCCGGCGCGTAATAGAGATCATAAGGCGCTGCCGCCTGGGAAATCGCCAGGTTGCGCACCCCCGGCTGCACCCGGGCAAATCGGCCTTCGGGATTAACTTCGATAATCGTCTTGAAGCGCGCCATCACCAGCAAGATGCCCTGCTCAAGCGGCAAGGCGCCGCCGGACAAACCCGTGCCGGCGCCACGCGCCACCACCGGCACGCCGCGCTGGTGGCAGAGTTGGAGCAGTGCTTGCACCTGCTCGACTCGCTCGGGCAACACCACCAGCATCGGCGTGGTCGTGTAGACCGAGAGGCCATCGCATTCGTAGGGTTTGAGGTCTTCCTGGGAGTGCAGAATATCCAGGTCTGGCAGCCGCGCACGCAGCTCGGCCAGCAAGGCCGTCTTATCGACTTTAGGCAGCGCGCCATCGACGCGCTCGTCGTACAGAATGCTCATGGCAGGTTCATTCCCCTGACGTTATTTTTTTAAGGGTGGACCCTTGGCCCTGCGCCGAGCAGCGCGGCCAGCGGTCGGCTACAGAGTCGCCTATCTTTAGGGGGCAAACACCTAGGCGTCCATCGCAAGAATCACTGGTCTGACCAGTTTATTAACTGATACGTTAATCTGCAGGCTGTCTCAGCCCTTATTCAGAGCGGTGTGCAGACTTATATTGACCTTTACGCGGCGAACTCATTCACACTGGTCCTACCACTTTATCAACAGGTATTTTTCGTGAACGAGCCCATTTCTACGGCCGAAAAACCGCCCGCCGTGCGCCGCCGAGTGAGCGATGTGGTGGCCGAACGGATCGAACGGCTGATCGTCGATGGCGTACTTAAGGTCGGTCAGGCGCTGCCTTCGGAGCGGCGCCTGGGCGAGAAACTGGGAATTTCTCGTTCGGCACTGCGCGAGGGCCTGAAAGTGCTGCGCGGGCGCGGCATCATCGAAACCGCCCAGGGCCGCGATTCGCGGGTCGCCAGCCTGAATGGCAGCCGCGACGCCAGCCCGCTGCTGCACCTGTTCAGCTCGCAGCCGCGCACCCTGTTCGACTTGCTGGAGGTGCGCGCCCTGCTGGAAGCCGAGTCGGCGCGCCTGGCCGCCTTGCGCGGCACTCCGGCGGATTTCGTGCTGGTCACCCGCCGCTACGAGGAAATGCTCGCCGCCCACGCTCAGCCGGACGATTTCGAGCCGCGCGAACACGCGCGCCTCGATCACGCCTTTCACCTGGCAATCTGCGAGGCGTCGCACAACCCGGTATTGCTGTACACCCTGCAATCCTTGACCGACCTGCTGCTCAATTCGGTGTTCGCCTCGGTGAACAATCTTTACCACCGGCCGCTGCAGAAACGCCAGATCGACCGTCAGCACGCGCGCCTCTACCACGCGGTGATCGAGCGGCTGCCCGAGCAGGCGCAGCGCGCCGCCCGCGAGCATATCCTCAGCATCCGCGACAACCTCAAGGACATCGAACAGGAAGAACAGCGCCTGGTCCGCGCCACCATGCGCCTGGAAGGCTGGACGTAAGCGCGAACCCGAGCGGTCCAGGTAACGTTGGACCATCGCCACTTGATGATGAATTCAACCTGCCAAGAGGGGTGGCAATCCCTCATTAACCTGGCGCCTGCTGTGTGGGTGATCACCCTTGCGGCCTGGTCGATAGCGCGGCAAACCGGGCGACAGTTTTTTTCGGCCACCGCCCGCTCGGCAGTGGTGGATGGGTAAACCGCCATCTGCCCCCACATGCGACGCGGGTTGCTACACTCCCCGACTCTTTCTTGTCTTGTTGAAGCACTGTGCCCCACACCGCTCCGATCCAAGCACCGCACTGGCTGACCGCCAGCCAACTAGAACCTGCTCCGGCCGTCGAAGTGGCCGCCTGGCTGTTCAATGAAGACTCGCTGACCCGGCGCTTAACCCGCTTGTCGGCCGACACCTTCAGCGTCAGCCCGCTGCAGCAAGGCTGGCAGACGCTGCGCAGCGACGAATGCGCGGCGCTGGGCGTGGCCGAGGGCAGTATCGGCTGGGTGCGCGAAGTGTTCCTCTGTGGCCACGGCCAGCCCTGGGTATTTGCCCGCAGTGTGGCCGCGCGCAGTGCTTTGGCTGAAGCCCAGTTCGACCTGGAAAGCCTGGGCAGCCGCTCCCTAGGCGAGCTGCTGTTTTGCGACAATCGTTTTGTTCGCGGCGCGCTGCAGGCCACGCGCTACCCCGCCCAGTGGTTGCCGCAAGCGGTGTGCGAAGAAGGTTTGTGGGCGCGCCGTTCGTGCTTTCGCCGCGATGACCTGGCGCTGCTGGTGGCCGAAATCTTTTTGCCGGCTTTCTGGCCATCTGCAGCGGGCACTGATCTATCCGCCACTGATCTATAACGACATCGTCCGCGCTATCCTGCTTCGCCCTGCAGGGCGAGATGGTCCACATGCGGGATAAACGTTCGCCCCGAGCGGGCCTTTTCTTTATCAATAGGCGCTGCCATGAGCGATCAGAACCACGCTAAAAAAAACCCGTCGGGCGCGCCGGTCAAAAATGCCTTCGCCATGCCGCCGCGTCACAAGCCGGCCATCCAACGCTGGCCGCGCTTTGGCGATTTTCTGGCGCTGACTCGGCTGAACCGGCCGATCGGCATTTATCTGTTGCTGTGGCCCACGCTCTGGGCGCTGTGGATCGCCGCCGCCGGCCTGCCCAGCTACAAGAACCTGCTGATCTTCGTGCTCGGCGTGATTGCCATGCGCGCCGCCGGCTGCGTGATCAACGACTACGCCGACCGCAACTTCGACGGCCATGTGCAACGCACCCGCGAACGCCCGCTGGTGACCGGCAAAGTCACCCCGCGCGAGGCACTGTGGCTGTTTGCCGGACTGCTGGGGTTGAGTTTTGTACTGGTGCTGTTCACCAATGCGGCCACCATCTGGCTGTCCCTGGGCGGCGTGGCGCTGGCGGCCTGTTATCCCTTTATGAAGCGCTACACCTTCTACCCCCAAGTGGTGCTGGGCGCGGCGTTTTCCTGGGGCATGCTGATGGCCTTTACAGCCGAAACCGGCAGTCTGCCGGCCGCAGCCTGGCTGCTGTACCTGGCCAACCTGCTGTGGACGGTGGCCTACGACACCTATTACGCCATGGCCGATCGCGACGACGATCTGAAGATCGGCCTGAAATCCACCGCTATTGCGTTCGGCAAGGCCGACCGGCTGATCATCGTCCTGCTGCAAGGCCTGGCGCTGCTGTGCCTACTGCTGGCCGGCGGCGCGTTCGAGCTGGGGCTGGCGTTTCATCTGGGCCTGGGGGTGGCCGCAGGGTGTTTTGCCTGGCAGTTCTACAGCACCCGCTCACGCGAACCGCTGGCCTGCTTCAAGGCTTTTTTGCACAACCACTGGGCCGGCCTGGCGATCTTCCTCGGCCTGGTCCTCGATTACGCCATCGCCGCGTAGGCAGGATCACGCTGCACCGATCCACCAGGCGCCCATTCCCCGCGCGCCGGCGGTGGCGGTAAAACCACCATCCTGCGCATTAGCGCTCGGCACCCCGCCAGCGCCTATGCGAAAGCGGGATCGCGCTGTATCCATTCAGCGGGCGCCCATTCATCAGGCGCCAGTGCCGGCTAGCCCTGCGCTTCGACCTTCAGCCGCACACCTTCCTGGCCGACTACCCGCACCGGGCTTCCGGCCGGCAGGTCCGGGCCGATGACCAGCCACAGGCTGTCGCCGGCCTTGATCTTGCCGCGACCACTGACGATGGCTTCGTGCAGGTTGAAGGTGCGGCCGATAAATTCCTGGCCGCGCTGATTCAGTCCCGGCTGGTCGCAGGTTTTGCCGGCCATGCGCTGGCGGCGCCACCAGAACAGCGCGGTGAGAATCGACAGGCTGGCGAACAACACAAACTGCCACTCCCAGGACAGCTCCGCGAACAGGTACAGCAGCAGCCCGACAATAATCGCGGCCAGCCCGGTCCAGAGCAGATAACCGCCAACGCCAAACACCTCGAAAATCAGCAAGAGGCTGCCCATGGCCAGCCAATCCCAGTGGGACAAATGCTGCAAATAATCGCCCATGGGCAGGTCCTCCTCAGGCTTTCTTGCTGTCGAAGCTCTCGCGGATTATTTCACCGATGCCGCCCACCGCGCCGATCACCTGGCTGGCTTCCAGCGGCATAAGGATCACCTTGCTGTTATTGGCGCTGGCCAGTTTGCCCAGAGCGTCGATGTATTTCTGTGCGACGAAGTAGTTGATCGCCTGCACATTGCCCGCGGCGATGGCCACCGACACCACCCGGGTTGCTTCGGCTTCGGCTTCGGCCTGACGTTCGCGGGCTTCAGATTCGAGAAAAGCTGCCTGCCGTTCACCTTCGGCTTCGAGAATCTGCGCCTGTTTCTTGCCTTCGGCGGTGAGGATCGCCGCGGCGCGCAGGCCTTCGGCCTCGAGGATTTGCGCACGCTTGATCCGCTCGGCCTTCATCTGCCCGGACATGGCGGCCATCAGATCGGCGGGCGGGCTGATGTCCTTGATCTCGATGCGGGTGATTTTGATGCCCCAGGGCGCGGTGGCTTCATCGACGGTCCTGAGCAGGCGTTCGTTGATAGCATCGCGCTGGCCAAGCATCGCATCCAGCTCCATGGAGCCCAGCACGGTGCGGATATTGGTCATCACCAGGTTGCGGATGGCATGTTCGAGGTTGTTCACTTCGTAGGCAGCCTGAGCCGCACTGATGATCTGGAAAAAGCAGATCGCGTCGATCTGCACCGTGGCGTTATCGGCGGTGATGACTTCCTGGGGCGGAATATCCAGCACACTTTCCATCACATTGAGCTTGCGGCCGATGCGATCAATAAACGGCACGATGATATTCAGGCCCGGCTTCAGGGTGTTGGTGTAGCGACCGAAGCGCTCCACCGTCCACTGGAAGCCTTGCGGGACGACCTTGAAACCCATAAATAGCAGGGCGACGGCCAGGCCAACGAAAAGAAAAATAACACTGCCAATTTGCATGGGCGAACAACTCCTGTACGGCTGGGCTAAATAGCCATGAGTGTACGCAATCGGCTGATGATCGGTGGGCTTATAGCCTTTCAGTTCGGCCGGCGACGCAGGGCGGCGAGTAGCTGGGCATACAGGGAGTAGAGGTCGTTACGCAGCACGCGCTGGGCGCGGCTGTTCACCTCGGCAGTCCAGTAGCCGAGCATGATCGGGAGACGGCTGGCGGCTGGCGACGCCGGATGGAGCACGCGGTACTGATCCACCGGGCGGCCGCTCTCAGGGCGCCAACGCTGTTCCTGCTAGTGCGCGAATGTAAACAACCTCCTGCGCCCTAGGTTTGCGGGGTGACGCGCAGGACTTCTTCGAGGGTGGTCAGGCCGGCGGCGACCTTTTGTGCACCGGATAACCGCAGGCTGCGCATGCCGTCCTTGAAGGCCTGGCGACGCAGGCCCGGCAGGTCGGTGTCGGCGCCGAGCAGCGCCTTGAGGCCATCATTGAGTTGCATGATTTCATACACCCCGGCGCGGCCGCGGTAACCGGTGTCGCGGCATTCCAGACAACCCACCGCCTGCTGCGCGCCGCTGGGCAGCGGCGACGTCCAGGGCTTGGTCAGCGCGTGCCAGTCGTCTTCCTGGATCTGCACCGGCGCCTTGCAGTGCGGGCACAGGGTGCGCACCAGGCGCTGGGCCATCACGCCCAGTAGCGTGGCCTTGAGCAAGTAGTGCGGCACGCCCAGTTCCAGCAGGCGGGTGATGGCGCTGGGCGCATCATTAGTGTGCAGGGTGGAGAGCACCAGGTGCCCAGTGAGCGCCGCCTGAATGGCCATTTCGGCGGTTTCCAGGTCGCGAATTTCGCCGATCATGATGATATCCGGGTCCTGGCGCATCAGTGCGCGCACGCCGCTGGCAAACGTCAGGTCGATATTGTGCTGCACCTGCATCTGATTGAACGCCGGTTCGACCATCTCAATCGGGTCCTCGATGGTGCAGAGGTTCACCTCCGAGGTCGCCAGGGTTTTCAGGGTGGTGTAGAGGGTGGTGGTTTTGCCCGAGCCGGTGGGGCCGGTGACCAGAATAATGCCGTTGGGCTGACGGGTCATCTCCTGCCAGCGGCGCAGGTCATCGGCGGAAAAGCCCAGCTGGTCGAAGTTTTTGAGCAGCACTTCCGGGTCGAAAATGCGCATCACCAGCTTTTCGCCGAAGGCCGTCGGCAGGGTCGACAGGCGCAGCTCCACCTCGCCGCCGTCCGGAGTTTTGGTCTTCACGCGGCCGTCCTGGGGTTTGCGTTTTTCCGCGACGTTCATGCGGCCCAGGCTTTTCAGGCGGCTGACGATGGCCATGGTCACCTGGGGCGGAAATTGATAGACGTTGTGCAGCACGCCGTCAATGCGAAAGCGCACCGTACCTTGCTCGCGGCGCGGCTCGATATGGATATCACTGGCGCGCTGCTGGAAGGCGTACTGGAACAGCCAGTCGACGATGTTGATGATGTGCGCGTCGTTGGCGTCCGGCTCCTGGTCGCTGGCGCCCAGTTTGAGCAGCTGCTCGAAGTTGCCCAGATTGCTGTTTTTCATATCCACGGCGCTGGCGCCGCTAACCGACTTGGCCAGCCGAAAAAACTCCACGGTAAAGCGCTGAATATCCAGCGGATTGGCCACCACTCGCTTGATCGGGCGCTTGAGCACATGGGTCAGATTGGCTTCCCAGCTGCGGGCGAACGGCTGGGCGCTGGCGATGGTCACCGCGTCGGGGCCAACCGCCACGGCAAGAATTTTGTGCCGCTGGGCGAAGGCATAGGACATTAGCGGAGTCACCGCGGCCACGTCGATTTTCAGCGGATCGATGCGCATGTAAGGCTGGCAGGCATAATCCGCCAGCCAGACGGTTAGGCTTTCCAGATCGAGCTTTTTGCCGGGCCGACTGAGGTCGTCGACCTGTTGACCGGCCAGAAACTCCAGCGGATGCAGCTGGCCATTGCCACTGCGACGAACGGCCAGGCATTGCTCGGCGGTTTCCTGAGACAGCCGGCCGCGCGCGACCAGTTCGCGCAACACACTGTTGAGGTCCAACGGGCGATCCGGGCTAAGCGAAGCAGCGGCGGGCATAAGGTTTCCTGCTGAAAAAACGTAAGCGCAGGCGTGTTCGCAGGCGCGTTTCAGCCTAACTCAACGGCGAGCCGCTGGGTTACGTTCCGCTATCCGCTATGCGCCGAGCAGTTCCCACACCCAGCCCGCCGGGTTGCGACTGACAATGCCCTGCCCGACGCGGCTCAACCCCGCGTCCAGCCTGCCGGTTGGCGCGCCTAATGGCAGGCTCACCGACTACCTAGGCGCTCCTCGGGGGTGCGGGTTTGCGATCACTCCGGTTTGGCGATGTGCCAGGCGTCCACCTTGCCCTCGCCCAGCTTGTCGCCAGGTTTCTTGTCCTGGATGAAGGTGTACAGCGGTTTGCCGTAATACATCCATTGCAGCATGCCATCGTCGCGCTTGAGCACCGTCCAATCATCGTTCTCCATGGCGTCGGTCTGCGCCTCCAGCGGTGGCCAATTTTTCGCGCATCGGTCGTAGCAGTTGGATGAGTCCATGCCATCTTCATCGTAGGTGTACAAGGTCATACCCTGGCTATCGACCAGCATATTGTCCTTGACCATGGCTGGCTCCGCCGCGTGGGCCAGCCCCGCCAAGGCCATTAAGGCGCCCACGAGCAGGGTTGATCGGAGAGGATTGATGGTAAGCATTGAGTCACTCCTTTTATTGAACAAAAAGGCCGGGGCGTTGAACGAAAAGACCGTGGCAACCGGCACCTATGGAGGCCCAGCGGCCCTCAACGGACGACCGGCAACCCCTTGCAACACCCGTAATAGCACCCACACCCAGCAGGCATTTTGCGCCAGGCGTCCAACACCCGATCACCGAGCGGGTGCTGCTCTGAGCGTAGACCAGCTTGGCGCGGAAGCGGGCGCTAACATCGTCTTGTCACACCCCTGCAATAAATTCGTTATCTAATGCGCCCATGACAGTTCCACGACCCGAGGTTTGAGCATGGTTGGCAAGAACATTCTGATCGTCGATGACGAAGCGCCAATTCGCGAAATGATCGCCGTAGCGCTGGAAATGGCCGGCTATAACTGCCTGGAGGCGGAGAACAGTCAGCAGGCGCATGCGCTTATCGTCGACTGCCCGCCCGATTTGATTCTGCTCGACTGGATGCTACCTGGCACGTCTGGCATCGAATTGGCCCGGCGCCTTAAGCGCGATGAGCTGACCGGCGCAATTCCGATCATCATGCTCACCGCCAAGGGTGAGGAGGACAACAAGATTCAGGGCCTGGAAGTCGGCGCCGATGATTACATCACCAAACCGTTTTCGCCCCGTGAGTTGGTGGCGCGCCTGAAGGCCGTGCTGCGCCGGGCCGGACCGGTAGATAATGAGGCGCCGATCGAGATCGACGGTCTGCTGCTCGATCCGGTCAGCCACCGCGTAACTATCGACGGCACACCCGCCGAGATGGGACCGACCGAATACCGTCTGTTGCAATTTTTCATGACCCACCAGGAACGCGCCTATACCCGTGGCCAGTTACTCGATCAGGTCTGGGGCGGCAATGTGTATGTCGAAGAGCGCACCGTCGATGTGCATATCCGTCGCCTGCGCAAGGCGTTGGGCGAGGCCTACGAGTCATTGGTGCAGACGGTGCGCGGCACCGGCTATCGCTTCTCGACCAAACGCTAGCGGCCAACGCTCATCGCCGACCGCGACTCACAGCAGCTCTTGGCGAGGCTTGGCAGGTTAGGATAGCCAGCGAACCGCGCTGGCCGGCACGCTGCACAATGGCCCGCCTGATTGCCTGACGGACTGAACGCAATAAAGGACTGGCTAGCGGATGAACCCTAGGTGAATCAAAACTGGCGCGGTGCCTTAACCCGTCACTTGCTGCTGTTATTGGCTGGCAGCCTGCTGCTCGGCTTACTCAGCGGCCATTACGCCTGGGCCCTGGTCCTTGGCCTAAGCCTCTACCTGGGCTGGGCCTTGCGCCAGCTGCTGCGTTTGCAACACTGGCTGCAACGAATACAGGCCGACGCAGAGCCCCCGACCAGCCATGGTTTGTGGGGCGAGGTGTTCGACAGCCTCTACCGTCTGCAACGCCGCGATCTGCGCCAACGCACCCGCCTGCAGACTGTGATCGACCGCGTGCAGGAGTCTACAGCGGCGCTGAAAGATGCGGTGATCATGCTCGATCGCGACGGCAATCTGGAGTGGTGGAACCGCGCTGCCGGGCAGTTGCTCGGTCTGCAAACGCCCCAGGACAGCGGTCAGCCAGTCACCAATCTGGTGCGTCACCCGCGCTTCAAAGACTATTTCGAGCGGGCTAATTACCACGAGCCGCTGGAGCTGCCCTCACCCGTCAACGAACGCCTGCATCTGCAGTTTCAGATCACCCGCTACGGCGATCACGATCACCTGATGGTGGTGCGCGACGTGACCCGCGTTCATCAGCTGGAGCAGATGCGCAAGGATTTCGTGGCCAATGTGTCCCACGAACTGCGCACCCCGCTGACGGTAATTTGCGGCTACCTGGAAACCCTGCAGGACCACAGCGAGGACTTCAATCCGCGCTGGCAGCGCGCCTTGCAGCAAATGCAGCAGCAGGGCGGACGCATGCAAAACCTGCTCAATGATTTGCTGCTATTAGCCAAACTGGAAGCCACCGAGCACCCCTCGGACTACCAGCCGGTGGCCATTGAGCGGCTGCTGCAATCGATTCAAAGCGATGCCCAGGCGCTCACCGGTGAGCACCATCGCATCAGCCTGCAGGCTGACGCGCAGCTAATGCTCAAGGGCAGCGAAGCAGAGCTGCGCAGCGCCTTTTCCAACCTGGTGTTCAACGCCGTGAAATACAGCCCGGAAGCCGGCGAAATACAGCTGCGCGGCTGGGCCGACGAAAACGGCGCCCATGTGAGCGTGCAAGACCAGGGTTTGGGCATTGAAGCCAAACACCTGCCGCGCCTGACCGAACGCTTCTACCGGGTCGATTCCAGCCGCGCCAGCAACACCGGCGGCACGGGCTTGGGCTTGGCCATCGTCAAGCATGTGCTGCTGCGCCACCGGGCGCGCCTGGATATTCGCAGCGATCCGGGCGAGGGCAGCACCTTTACCTGCCACTTCCCCAGCAGCCAGGTGGTCCGCCGCTAAAAGCCCGAACCATGGCCACAGCGGCTTGCCCGCTGCGCCTTACTCGCCGCCCACCGCAAAATTCGGTAAACGGTCGAGTGGCTGGTTGAACTCGAAGGGAATCGATTCCATAGCCTGGCCCACGCTGCGCTGCACCACAAAATGCAGGTGCGGCCCGGTGCTGTTGCCGGTATTGCCAGAGCGCGCGAGCAGGCTGCCCTGCTCAAGTCGCTGCCCTTCGTGAACCCGCACCGAGCCCTGCAGCAGGTGCAGATAAACGCCCATGGTGCCGTCGTCATGCCGGATGCGCACATAGTTGCCGGACGGATTGGGCCCGCGCCCGTGCTGATTATTTTCAGTCTTGACCACCACACCGGCGCGCGCCGCGACGATGGGCGTGCCTTCGGGCATGGCGATATCCCGGGCATAACGGCCCTCGCGGGTGAAATGGCTGTAAGTGCCATTGGCGCCCTGACTCAGCCGAAACGGCCCGCCACGCCAAGGCAAGGCATAGCGATAGGCCAAGGGTTGCCGGCGCAGATCGGCGTCCTCAACTCTTCGTTCGCGAAACTCAAATACCTGCGCGCCCGCCGTCGCTTGGTCGGTATAGGTCACCACGCCATTGCGGTCGGTGTATTTGTAGATGCTCAACGCCGCGGCAGGCGCGCTAAGGCTCAATATTCCACAGAAAAACAGCACACGTCCCGGCGCACGGAAAAGCAGCAGACGTCCCGCCAGCATACTTAAGCCCCTGGGCTGAAATGCTTCTGTACCGAGCCGCCGGCGATCAACCGCGACAAGTAATCGAGCTTCTGCGGGTCGCGGTCGACGAAGCGCAAGGTTAGCTGCAGCCATTCGCTGTCGGGCTTGGCCTCGAATGCGGCGATGGCGTGCAGATAGCCGTTCAAACGCGCCACTTCGCGGCCCTCGCCATCGCTCTCGCCAACCCCCTGCTCCAAGTCCAGCACGGCGCTGGCCAGCACTTGTGGCAAGGGCTCGGCGCGCTTGACCAGCAGCACCGCCTCTTTCAGGCTGAGGGCCTTGATCACGCAGGCCAAATTACCGCTCGGCAAGCGCAAATGACCCTGACCATGACTGCTCGCCGTCGGCCCCGCAGGGCGACTCGCCAGGCCAGCCGGTGGCAGCGGCGGCGCGCTAAAGGGCGAAAGTGCCGAGACCGCGGCCACCGCTGAAGCCGCAGCGGGTTTGGGCGCCGCGGTTTTGCCCCCGGTCAATGCCGCCAATGAATCATTGGCAAAACCGGTGCTGGTCGGCGCCGGCGCTGCGTTCATCAGCGCACCCAGCTTGCCGGCGCGACTCAAGGCTTTTTTCACCTTGGTGACCAACTGCTCGTTGGTGAAGGGTTTGCCGATAAAGTCCGACACACCCGCCTGAATCGCCTGCACCACGTTTTCTTTGTCGCCCCGACTGGTCACCATAATAAAAGGCGTGGTCTTCAGGCGGTCCTGCGTGCGGCACCAGCTGAGCAGTTCCAGGCCGGACATCTCGGGCATTTCCCAATCGCAGAGGATCAGGTCGAAAGCCTGGCGCTCCAGCAGTTGCTGAGCCTTGCGGCCGTTGACTGACTCTTCGATTTGAATTCCTGGGAAATAACTGCGCAGGCCCTTTTTCATCAAATCACGAATAAAGGGCGCGTCATCCACTACCAGCACACTGACTTTGCTCATCGGCCACTCCTGCACAAGGGCTGCAAGCATAGCCCTGGAGGCTGGCTAAAGGCCAAGGGGATTATCCGGCGGCGGTTTATAGAGGGCGCACACCGTGGTTTTCCAAGCGCGCAGGCACACGACACCGTGATACCCAGCACACGCCGCAACCGGCCATCCGCGCAGCACAGCGGCTCATTAGCCGCTGCTGGCCAGGTATGAGTCGAGTCCCCACGCAAATAAGCCGCGAGAACAAGCGCTACGGGGTGCTTGCCTAATAGCCGAAGAGTTGGCGCGCGCAATTTAGTCGTCTGTTTTTTCGGCGGCCGGTTTGCCCTGTACTTCTTCCTGCATGCGCGCCAGGCCGATGTGGTTGACGTCGGTGCCGCGCACCAGATAAATCACCAACTGGGCGATATTGCGCGCGTGATCGCCAATGCGTTCCAGCGAGCGCAACGCCCAGATCACGTTGAGCACGCGGGAGATCGAACGCGGATCTTCCATCATGTAGGTGACCAGCTCGCGCAGTGCGGTCTTGTACTCACGGTCGATGGTTTTGTCGTACTGCACCACGGTCAGCGCCAGTTCGGCGTCGAAGCGGGCGAAGGCATCCAGTGCCTGCTGCACCATCTTGCGCACCTGATCGCCGATGTGCCGCACCTCGACATAACCGCGCGGCGACTCCCCTTCCTCGCACAGCAAAATGGCGCGCTTGGCGATTTTGGTCGCCTCGTCGCCAATGCGCTCGATGTCGATCACCGACTTGGAAATGCTGATGATCAACCGCAGGTCCGAGGCGGCCGGCTGGCGGCGGGCCAGAATGCGCACGCAATCCTCGTCGATCGTGCGTTCCATCTGGTTGATCTGGTCGTCGATCTCGCGCACCTGCCGGGCCAGGCCGGCGTCGGCGTCAATCAGCGCGATGACCGCGTCATTGACCTGTTTTTCCACCAGGCCGCCCATGGCCAGCAGGCGGCTGCGCACTTCTTCCAACTCGGCATTGAACTGCTGGGAAATATGATGGGTAAGGCTGTCTTTGCTGATCATGCTTGGCTCCGAAAAAGTCCAGATAGAAGTCCAGGTAGAGTGCGCCAGGCGCACCACAGGGCGGCTGCAACAGGTGCGCGGGCGCACCCTAGAATGTGCGACCTGGCCGAGTCAGTACCGCACGGGCGGCCACTGCAGTCCGCCATGGCGGACCGCACTAGCCATAGCGGCCGGTGATGTAATCTTCAGTCTGCTTCTTCGCCGGATTGGTGAACAGCGTGTCGGTGTCGCCATATTCGACCAATTTGCCGAGGTACATAAAGGCGGTGTAATCCGACACCCGCGCCGCCTGCTGCATGTTGTGGGTAACAATGAGAATGGTGTATTTGGCTTTCAATTCGTAGATCAGCTCTTCGACCTTCAAGGTCGAGATCGGGTCCAGCGCCGAGCAGGGCTCATCGAGCAATAGCACTTCGGGCTGCACCGCCACTGTGCGGGCGATCACCAGCCGCTGCTGTTGGCCGCCGGACAGACCCAGCGCCGATTCATGCAGGCGGTCCTTGACCTCGTCCCACAGCGCCGCGCTTTTCAGCGCCCATTCCACGGCTTCGTCGAGCACGCGCTTTTGCTTGATGCCCTGGATGCGCAGGCCATACACCACGTTTTCATAGATGCTTTTGGGAAACGGATTGGGCTTTTGGAACACCATGCCAACCCGGCGGCGCAGCTCGGCTACGTCCTCGCCCTTGCGGTAGATGTTGTGCCCATCGAGGTTGATTTCGCCTTCGACGCGACAGCCATCAACCAGATCGTTCATGCGGTTGAAGGTGCGCAGCAGGGTCGACTTGCCGCAGCCGGACGGGCCGATAAAGGCCGTCACCCGTTGCTTGGGGATATTTAGCTGCACATCGAACAAGGCCTGCTTGTCACCGTAGAACAGGTTCAGGCCGGGCACTTCAATGGCCACGGCTTCCGACGCCAGGTTCAGGTTTTGCTTGTCACGGCCCAGGGCAGAAATATCGATGCCGTGGGTATGGGGTTGATGCTGCATAGAGGGCTCCATGAAATCGCTGAAGACGGCCGGTAAAATGCTGGAGGCAAGGCTGATAAGTGCCTCCAGGATCCAGCCGACCGCGCTGGTATCGGTTGGTTAGTGATCCAGCGCCTTGTATTTTTCGCGCAGGTGGTTACGCAGGTACACCGCACTGAAGTTGAGCGTGGCGATCACGATCACCAGCAGCAGCGCCGTGGCATACACCAGCGGTCGCGCGGCCTCGACGTTGGGGCTCTGAAAGCCCACGTCATAGATATGAAAGCCCAGGTGCATAATTTTTTGATCAAGGTGCAGGTACGGGTAATTGCCATCCAGCGGCAGCGCCGGCGCCAGCTTGACCACGCCGACCAACATCAACGGTGCCACTTCACCCGCCGCGCGGGCCACGGCCAGAATCAGCCCGGTCATCATCGCCGGACTGGCCATGGGAATCACCACCCGCCAGAGGGTTTCGATCTTGGTCGCGCCCAGGGCCAGCGATCCTTCGCGCACCGCCCGGGGAATCCGCGCCAGGCCTTCTTCGGTGGCCACGATCACCACCGGCAGGGTCAGAATCGCCAGGGTCAGCGAGGCCCAGAGCAGGCCCGGGGTGCCAAAGGTCGGCGCCGGAGCGGCCTCGGGAAAGAACAGGCTATCGATGGAACCGCCCAGCACATAAACGAAGAAGCCCAGGCCGAAAACCCCGTAGACGATCGACGGCACGCCGGCCAGGTTGTTCACCGCGATGCGGATCACCCGGGTCAGCAGCCCCTGGTGAGCATATTCGCGCAGGTAAACTGCGGCGATCACGCCGAACGGGGTGACCAGCACGGCCATCAGCAACACCATCATTACGGTGCCAAAGATCGCCGGAAAGATCCCGCCCTCGGTGTTGGCTTCACGCGGCTCGTCGCTGACAAACTCCCACAATTTGATGCCGTAGTAGCCGAGCTTGTCCAGCACGCTCATAGCGTTCGGATGATAAGCGCGCACCACCTTGTCCATGCCTAGCTGGATTTGCCGGCCATCGGCGGTTTTGAGCGTGATGCTGTCGCGCTGGAAGGCTTGGTAAAGCTCGCCCAACTGAACCGATACGACCTTATATTCGGCGTCCCACTCGGCCCGTTCGGCATCTATTTCGGCCTGGGCACTGGCGTCCAGCTCGCCTTGCAGCTGCAGCTTGCGGGCGTACAACCGGATGCGCTCAAGGCCGGCGTTGATCCGGCCGATGTCATGATTTTTCAGGCGCTCGAGTTGGCTGTGCAACCCATCAACCCGGATCAGGCGCTTCTGCATGGCGTTCCAGGCTGACGCACCTTCGGCGACCAGCGCACCCTGCTCTTTAACGTTGACCAGGTAGCCGTAAAAATTGCCCCATTCGCGGCGTTCGACCACGATCAAGTCCTTGGGCTTGCTCTGCTCGCTCAGCCATTCGCCCACCACCCAGGTAAAGTCGGCTCCGAACACTTCACGGTTGCCGACCTTGAGCAGCTCGCGGGTCATGAACTCGTCCCCGGTTTCAACCGGCAGACCGGACGCCAACAGCCGCGCCCGCGGCACTTGTTCGTCCTTGGTGACTTCGCCAGCGAGCAGTTTTGCGGTGGTGCCCGGCACTTGGTAGGTCACCTGGAGCACGTCGGCGGGCCAAAAATGTGCGAGGCCGCGCACGCCAATCAGTAGCAGCAGGCCGAGGGTCATGATGATTGCGATGGCGACCGCGCCGCCGCTCATCCAGACGCCCGGGGCGCCGCTGGATACCCAGCTTTTCAGGTTTTTCTGTTTCACGAAAATCTACCTTTTAGCCGTGGAGCGGCGTGTGTGCAACGCGAAGGTGAGCCGCAGCAACGCGTCGGTGACGCGCCGCCCGAGCATTGGTTGACGCCCAGCGCAGGCCTTAGAGCGATGCATACTTGACGCGCAGGCGTTGGCGTACCACTTCGGCCGCGGTGTTCATCACAAAGGTGAACCCCAGCAACACCAAGGCCGCGAGGAACAGCACGCGGTAATGCGTACCCCCCACCGCGGATTCCGGCAGCTCTACCGCCAGGTTGGCTGCCAGGGTGCGCAGCCCCTCGAAGATGTTGAATTCCATGATTGGCGTGTTACCGGTGGCCATCAGCACGATCATGGTTTCGCCGACGGCGCGGCCCATGCCGATCATCAGCGCCGAAAAAATCCCCGGACTGGCGGTCAGAATCACCACCCGCGACAGGGTTTGCCACGGCGTAGCCCCCAGCGCCAGCGAACCGAAGGTCAGGCTTTTCGGCACACTGAAGATGGCGTCTTCGGCAATCGAGTAGATATTCGGGATCACCGCAAAGCCCATCGCCAGGCCGACCACCAGGGCGTTGCGCTGATCGAAGGGAATGCCCAGATCATTGTTCAGCCAGGCGCGCATATCGCCATCAAACAACCAGTTTTCCAGGTGCGTGCTCATGCCCAACGACAGCCAACCGACCAGCAGCACCACCGGAATCAGCAAGGCGGCCTCCCAGCCGTCCGGGAGACTCAGGCGAATGGCGTCGGGCATCCGGCTCCAGGCAAAACCGGCGAGCAGGATGCCGATCGGGGTCAGCACCAACAGGCTGAAGATGCCGGGCAGATGGCCTTCCACATAGGGCGCCAGGAACAAACCGGCGAAAAAACCGAGGATCACCGTTGGTAATGCCTCCATCAACTCGATTACCGGTTTGACCTTGCGACGCATCGGTGCGGCCATGAAATAGGCGGTGTAGATGGCTGCCGCGATAGCCAGCGGCGCGGCCAGCAGCATGGCGTAGAACGCCGCCTTGAGCGTGCCAAACGCCAGCGGCGAGAGGCTCATCTTGGGTTCGAAGTCGGAGCTGGCAGCGCTGGACTGCCAGACATACTGCGGAGAGTCGTAATTTTCGTACCAAACCTTCTCCCACAACACGCTCCAGGAAATCTCCGGGTGCGGGTTGTCGACCAGAAAGCCTTGCAGCTGGTGGCCCGACTCCACCAACACACGGTCGGCACGCGGCGACAAGGCGGCAATGGCCGCACCCGGCGCCACTTGCTCAGTCAACAGCCGGGTATGCGCGGTGCTGTGAAAGATCCCCAGGGTGCCGTTGGCATCCAGCGCCATAAAGCCCTTGCGGCGCTCTTCTGGGAGAATCTGGGTGATCGCGCTGTCGCCCAACTGAAAACCACGGATAGGCGTGAGCAACGAGTTACCGTCGGGGTTGCGCACCATAAACCACTGTTGAATGCCACCTTGGCTGTCGCCAATCAGCAGTGAAATACCGCCCAACAGTGCGGTAGCGGTGCTGACATGCTGTTTTTGATCGGCTAGCAAGCTGTAACGGCCATTCAGACTACGGCTGCTCAAATCGAAGACATCGGCGCTGGCACGGCCATTGATCACATATAACCAGAGCTGACGCGGATCGATGATCAGCTGTTTGATCGGTTCGCTGATGGCCGGCAAGACCAGGCGCTTCTCGGTCAGGTTGACCTCGCCGGTCATCATATTTTCTTCGCGATCAAGCTTCAGCACATTCAGCTCGGCACCGCTGGAGCCGACCAGCAACAGACTTGAGCCATTCAGGTTCAGACCGACGTGCTCCAGGACCCGGCCCTGTGGATCGAGAACAATAGGCGCCTCGCCAAAGGGATACTCGATCCTGGGGGTGATGGTTTTTTTATTGTTCGGATAGCTGACCTTGTAGCGGTGTTGGAATACCAACGCTTGACCGTTGCTCAGACCCAGGATCACCCGATTGCTGCCGGGCTGGTCCTGGCCGATCGAGGTAATCGTGGTGTCGATCGGCAACGCGAGCTGGACGGTTTGCAGCGGCGCGGCGCCTTTGGCCTCGAAAAAGCGGATCTGACCCTGCTGGTCCAGGCGCATCGCTACTTTGTTCTGCTCTTCCATGGTCAGCAGCAAGGGCGGTGCCGCTTGTGCCAGCCAGGCCGGCTGCAGCGGCTCGCGAGCAGTCAGCTCGGCGCCTTGGAACATCGGCACCACCACCCAGGCCAGATAAAAGAAAATCAGGGTGATGGTGCCAAGCACCGCCATACCGCCAAGCGTCACGCACCAGCGGGCCAGGTGGTCTTTGAGAGCACGCAGACGGCGCTTACGTTGCAGGGCCGGGGAATTGAAATCCAGCCCAGAAAAATTCGGTGAGGCAGTCATGGGGTTTTTAGCCAAGTCAGTCATGGGCACACCCTAAAGGCCTTGTGTGACAGAAAAATTACAGCGCGCCGAAATGCCATCGCCCGCCTCTCAAACGAGAAGCGGGCGATGGCGTAACGTCAGGCTTGCGCCTAGCGCAGCGTTTCGGCCAAGGCCGGTGGGCTTATTTCAGATCAAGCTGCTTGAGGGTCTTCTCTACCACTTTGGCCGGCATCGGGATGTAGCCATCCTTCGCCACTACGGCCTGGCCTTGTTGCGACAGCACCAGCTTGAGGAACTCGCGATCCAGCGGGCTCAGTGGCTTGTTTGGCGCCTTGTTCACGTAAACGTAGAGAAAGCGCGCCAGTGGGTACTTGCCAGTCAGGGCGTTCTCTTCGGTTGCATCAAAGGCTTCACCCCCGTTCTTCGACAGCGGCACGGTGCGCACGCTGGAGGTCTTGTAGCCGATGCCCGAGTAACCGATGGCATTCAAGCTGCTGGAAACCGACTGCACCACGGACGCCGAACCCGGCTGTTCGTTGACATTGGCTTTGTAGTCGCCTTTACACAGGGCTTCTTCTTTGTAGTAGCCGTAGGTGCCGGATACCGAATTGCGCCCAAACAACTGGATCTGCTTGCCAGCCCAGTCGCCAGTCAGGCCGGCATCGCCCCAGGTGGTGATGTCTTTGGCGCCACCACACAGCCGAGTGCTGGAGAAGATTGCATCGACCTGTGCCAGGCTCAGGCTTTTGATCGGATTGTCCTTGTGTACGAACACGGCCAAGGCGTCGATGGCCACTGGAACGGCGGTGGGTTTGTAGCCGTATTTTTCTTCGAAGGCTTGCAGCTCCTGGTCCTTCATCATGCGGCTCATCGGGCCCATGTTGGAGGTGCCTTCGGTCAATGCCGGCGGCGCTGTAGAGGAACCCGCCGCCTGAATTTGGATATTGACGCTAGGGTAGTTGCGCTTGAATTCTTCAGCCCACATGGTCATCAAGTTGGCAAGGGTGTCGGAACCAACGCTGGACAGGTTACCGGACACGCCAGAGGTTTTTTCATAGGTTGGCAGAGCCGGGTCGACGGCAGCGGCAACAGTTGCGGCGCTTACGCCCGCGGCGACGAACGTCATGGCCGTCATCAAACGCTTCAGTTTCATGCCTTGCTCCTACTAGAAGTGGTGGTGATTGCAACGGGGCCCAGTATCGTCAGGCCAGATGACTACTCTATGAATGCAATATGACAGTTGGATGAATGCTGGCATGAAGCCAGATAGGCGCCGTTCGCCCATGCGACTTTTTTCGCGGCAAATATAGCCCATGGGACAGTCGTAGCCCGCGACCCAGCCCGATATACTGCCAACGCCCACACTCGGCGCACCCCGCGCCAGCGTGCGGCCCCGCGCGACGACCGCAGCGCCCACGAGCACACCGCTCAACGCTGACTCGACGCCCGGCACCTATAACAATTCAGTGACAAAGGCCCCCAATGATCGAAGAACTCGAACACGAAGACCCCACACCGCAGGGCGATCTGGCATTACAGATCACCGCCCTGCCCCGCGAAACCAACGGTTTTGGCGATATCTACGGGGGCTGGCTGGTATCGCAGATGGACCTGGCCGGCACCGCCATGGCGAGCAAGGTCGCCAGCGGACGAATTTCCACCGTGGCTATCGACCGCATGGCTTTTCTGGTACCGGTGGCCGTCGGCGCTCAGTTGTCCTTTTATACCCACACCTTGGAAGTCGGCCGCAGCTCCATCCAGATGCTGGTCGAGGTATGGAGCGACGATCCGCGCTCCAGCGAATGGCGCAAGGTCACCGAGGCGGTGTTCGTATTTGTGGCCATTGATGACAGCGGCCGCACCCGTCCGCTGCCCGCCCGCCGCTAAGCGGGCGCTGCACTGCGGATTGGCCTTTGACTCGCAGCCGTTTTTAATGGCTATGTTCCTGCTACGTGTAACGCCGAGTGGGCTGTTAAGTGGCCGGCAATGGGCTTTGCGCAGATAAGCCTTAGCCCATCCATATTACGAAGTTCAGGGATGACGGGCTTGAAGCCACGTCTGCGGTTCGCCATCAACCCATAACGGCTCCATAGGCTTGATAATGGCTGTGTAGCCGCTTAGCCCTATCGAGGAGAACCACCGTGAACACCGCCACGCCGCAGGTCGAACGAGTGGAGCTGCGTGAACTGGTGTGCTGGCGCGTGCGCACTGCCGGCGCCGAACTGCTAGTCGCCCAGCAAGGCGCCCAGGTACTCAGCTATCAGCGTAACGACGAGCCGCCGCTGCTCTGGCTCAGCCCGCACGCTGCCTATCAAGCAGGCCAACCGGTGCGTGGCGGAGTGCCGGTGTGCTGGCCCTGGTTCGGTGACCTGGCGCGCAATCCGCTCGAGGTACAGACGCAGTTCCCGCACGCGGCACCAGCACCGGCGCATGGCTGGGTGCGCGGCCTGGACTGGCAGTTGCTAGGCATCGACAGCGTGGAGCAAAGCGTCTGCCTGCGCTTTACCTGCAAACGTCCCGAAGCGGGGTTTCCTGGCTGGCCCGTCGGGCTGGAATTGAGCCTGAGCATTCGTCTGGATGAAGGCCTGAGTCTGAGTCTGGGCAGCCATAACCGCGGCAGTCAAAGCCTGGTACTGAGCCAAGCGCTGCACAGTTATTTTGCCGTCAGCGATATTCGCCAAGTGCGCATCGAGGGTCTGGATGGCTCTTCGTATCGCGACACGTTGGACGGCTGGCAGGAACGCCAGCAGCACGGCCCACTGCAGTTTACCGGCGAGACCGACCGCATTTACCTGCAGCTGCCTTCCCGGTTGAGCATCCTCGACCCGCAGTGGCAGCGGCGTATTGTGCTTGAAGCCAGCGGCTCGACCTCTGCCGTGGTATGGAACCCGTGGATCGACAAGGCCCAGCGCCTGTCGCAATTTCCCGCCGATGCCTGGACCGGCATGCTCTGCATCGAAACCGCCAATGTGCTGGAAGATGCGCTGCAGCTGGCGCCCGGCGAGTGCCGGGAAATGGCCGTAAGGCTGAGCAGTGAACCGCTCGCTGATTGACTCGGCACGCTTCGAGGGTCCTGAGCAGGCTGCATAATCATGCTCGGTTTTGCGCGGGAGAGCTCCGAATGAGCGTTCTGCTGGAGCAGCGCTATTCGCGATCATCGAGCCGCGAAATACGCGGATAAGCCCGCGCCGACACGCCTACCAAAGCGCCACGCCTCATCCAGCCATAACGCGAACATCAGGCAAAAAAATGCCGGCATTTAGCCGGCATTTTTCAAGTAGCTGTTATCAGCCGCGGATATTGTAGATGTCTTTCTCGCTGCTTTCGGCATAGTCGTACAAGCGCTGCAGATAAGCTTTTTGCTGCGCCCAGACTTTACTTGCCACCGGATCGGCGGCGGCGGCGGCGTCGACCACTTCGGCGGACATCACCTTAAGCTTGGCCAATACCTCGTCCGGTAGGCGGCGCACGTCCACGCCTTCGCTTTTGAGCTGCTCCATGGCTTCCATGTTGCGGGCATTGTAGTCGTCAAGCATGTCGGCGTTCACATCACGGGCGGCGGCGCGCACGATGGCTTGCAGATCGGCCGGCAGGGTTTCCCAGGCTTTAATGTTGATGTCCAGTTCGAAGGTAACGTTCGGCTCCTGCCAGCCCGGGGTGTAGTAGTACTTGGCAGCTTTGTGCAGGCCCAACGCCTGATCGTTATAAGGACCGATCCATTCGGTGGCGTCGATGGCGCCAGTTTGCAGGGCGGTGAAAATCTCACCAGCCGGCAAATTGACCACGGTGCCGCCCATCTTGGTCAGCACTTCGCCGCCCAGACCCGGAGTGCGCATCTTCAGACCGTTGAAGTCCTCGACGCCTTTGATCTCCTTGTTAAACCAGCCAGCGGTTTGCACGCCGGTGGCGCCGCAAGCCATGGGCAGTACGCCGAAGGGTTTGTAGGCTTCTTCCCACAACTTCATGCCGCCACCGTAATACAGCCAGGCATTCATTTCCTGGGCATTCGGGCCGAACGGCAGGGCGCAAAAAAACTGCGCAGCCGGCACTTTGCCTTTCCAATAATAGGGCGCGCCGTGGCCCATTTCAGCTGTGCCGCGCGAGACTGCATCGAACACTTCCAGCGCCGGCACCAGCTCGCCAGCGGCATACAATTTGACATGCAGACGGCCATTGCTCATGGCGTTGACCTGCTCGACGAAGCGTTCCGCGCCGACGCCTACACCCGGAAAGTTCTTCGGCCAGGAGGTAACTATTTTCCAGTTGAATGTTTCGGCCTCAGGCTCGGCGCATTCTCCAGAGGTAACCGCGGTTGCGGATTCTTTTTTGTTGCAGCCAGCCAATACGGTGGCGGCTAGGCCAACGCCTGCGGCAGCGAGAATTTGACGACGTTTCATGCAGAGCTCCTTATTGTTGTAGGCGGTGCTCACAATAAAGGACGGGCGCTACGCTGAACACTGATTAATAGAGGCGCCTAAACTTTTCAGCGTGATTGCTGCGATTACCCTGGCAGCCTAGAATCGACGCCCTTGCATCCCTACCTCACACAATAATGATAAGGACTCTGTATGTCCGACACTCCTGTTGCTCTGCGTTTCGCGCATCTTCTCGATACGCTAACGGCTCGTTTTGGCCAGGCCTGCGCCTGGCTCACGGTATTTTTGGTACTCGGCACCTCCGTAGTGGTGGTGCTGCGCTATGGTTTTGGCATCGGTGCCACCGGTCTTCAGGAGGCCGTGCTGTATGGCCACGCCCTAGTCTTTATGGGGGCTGCGGCCTGGACCCTGCAACGCAATGCCCACGTGCGCGTAGATATCTTCTACCAGAACTTCAGCGGCCGCCGGCAAGCCATGGTGGAGATCCTCGGCACCTTGCTGTTTCTGATGCCGGTATGCCTGTTCCTCGGCTGGAGCAGCTGGGACTACGTCGGTAACTCCTGGGCGACCCTGGAGGAATCCAGCGAAACCGGCGGTTTGAAGTTCGTTTATTTGCAAAAAAGCATCATTTTGGTGCTAGTCGTCGGCCTGGTACTGCAAGGTGCCTCCGAAATCATCAAGGCCGCGTACCTCATCGCTGGCCGTCTACCTGAGCCGGAGGTGAAACGTGGTTGAGTTAATGCCGATTCTGCTGTTTGTCTTTATCTGTCTGGCGCTGATGGCCGGCTACCCGGTGGCGTTTACTCTGGGCGGCGTGTCGCTGCTGTTCGCCGGCATCGGTATCGTGACCGGCACCTTCGATGGCAGCTACCTAAGCGCCCTGCCCAACCGACTGTTCGGCATCATGAACAACCAGACCATGCTGGCGGTGCCGCTGTTTGTGTTTATGGGGGTGATGCTGGAGAAATCCCGTGTTGCCGAAGACTTGTTGGAATCCATGTCGCGGCTGTTCGGTACCCTGCGCGGCGGCCTGGCTATCTCCGTGTGCGTGGTCGGCGCATTGCTCGCTGCCAGCACTGGTATCGTCGGCGCAACCGTCGTGACCATGGGCTTGCTGGCGCTGCCCACCATGCTGCGCCGTGGTTATGACCCCGCGGTTGCCACCGGCACGTTGGCGGCTACCGGCACCTTGGGACAGATTATTCCGCCGTCAATCGTGCTGGTGCTACTGGGCGACGTGATGTCCAGCGCCTACCAGCAGGCGCAACTGAAGATGGGCATCTTCTCGCCAAAAACCGTGTCGGTCGGCGACCTGTTCGTCGGCGCACTGTTTCCCGGCCTGCTGCTGGTGGGGATGTATATTCTCTACATCATTGGCGTCGCCATCTTCCAGCCCCACAAACTGCCAGCCCTGCCCCAGGAAGAACTCGGCCCCATCGAATGGGGCAAGCTGGCCAATGCGCTGTTTCCGCCACTGCTGCTAATCGGCGCGGTGCTTGGCTCGATTCTGGCCGGTTACGCCACGCCCACCGAAGCGGCCGCCTTGGGCGCGATGGGCGCCATGCTGCTGGCCCTGGTCAAGCGTAAACTGAGCTTCAGCCAGCTGCGTCAGGTGGCCTACGGCACCACTGAAATCAGCGCCATGGTCTTTATGATTCTGATCGGCGCCTCGCTGTTTTCCTTGGTATTTCGTGGTTTTGGTGGCGAAGTGCTGATCGAAGATGTATTCGCGCAGCTACCTGGCGGCGTGCTCGGGGCGTTCTTCCTAGTGATGGCGGTAATCTTCCTACTGGGGTTCATACTCGACTTTATCGAGATCACCTTTGTAGTGGTGCCGATTGTCGGCCCGGTATTGATGGCCATGGGAATGGACCCGGTTTGGTTGGGGGTGATGATCGCCTTGAACCTGCAAACCTCTTTTCTCACCCCACCGTTCGGTTTTGCGCTGTTCTACCTGCGCGGCGTTACGCCTAAATCGGTACCCACCAGTACCATTTATAAAGGCGTACTGCCGTTTATCCTGATTCAGTTGTTCTTGCTGGTAATCGCTTATATCTATCCAGGGCTGATCACCTGGCTGCCGGAACAGATCTACGGTAAATAAGGACGCACTGCCCTCAACCACAACGCCCATCGCAATGATGGGCGTTGTGGTTTCTGCGCAGCGTTAAATGCCTGAACTCCTAGAATAAGTGCATCGCTTAAAACACCCAGCGCTGAGAGTCAGCGGCAGGCACCGCTGGCAGCGCCTGCGCGTTCGCTGGGGTTCTTTGGTGCTCCTCGCTGCGGATAAGCCACTGGTTATCGGGCATGTGCGGCGACGCAGGCGCGGCTTTAACGTCGGCCGGCCACTCCACGGCGGCAGGTAAAGCCTGGGCCGTCGGGACACTCAACACCGCAGGCGCAGAGGTTAAGGCTCCGGTGACGACCACCGCTGCGGCGCTCAAGAGGTTAAGGATAGTATTCATTTCGCGTCTCCCTCGCTTGCGCGACTTGCCTATTAATTACAGCTTAATCGCAGTTGATACGTTCAAAAAAAGCAGGCTCCATGCCATCTTTTAAATTAAAAAAATACTTTAAAATCAATTACCTATATAGCTATGCGAGCAGCATCAATTGCAATCTGCATGATTTGATGCATGCCCACAATGCATTTTGCACGATTTACATCGGGCCTACCGGGTGGTTTTTATTGTGCCCGATCGTCATGGTTCAAGATAACCAGCAACGCCGCCGTTTGGGTATCCGGCTGGCCGTCAAAGCGCGCTGGCCTGTAGCGCATCTGAAAAGCGCTCAGCACATGCCGCGTCGCCACATCCAGCTCACCTGTTTGCGGCGTGGCATAGCCCAGACGTAGCAGTTGCTGCTGGAACCACACCAGGCTCGGCAAGCGGTCGGCAAACTGCGCCTGTTGCTCGGCCACTGCTGACGCCTGCGGCCACACGCCCAGCCCGGCCTCCGCCAGCTGTTGCCAAGGAAAAAGAGGGCCCGGATCGCGCTTGCGCAAGGGCGCAATATCGCTGTGGCCAACAATATCTTCAGGGGCAATGTCATACCGCGCAACGATATCCTTGAGCAGCACGATCAAGGCGTCGATCTGCGCCGGCGCATAGGGATGCCAGAGCCGGCCATTGGGCGTCTCGGTAAAGCCCGGGTTGACCAGTTCGATGCCGATCGAGCTGGAATTCAACCAGGTCCGCCCTCGCCACTCACTGTCGCCGGCATGCCAGGCGCGGCGCTGCTCATCCACCAACTGATAAATAGTCGCTGGCGACTCGCCGATCAGGTAATGGCTGCTCACCTCACCTTCGGTCAGCAAGGCCAGCGAGCGCGGCAAACTGGTCGCGGTGTAATGCAGGACCACAAACTGCACACGGCTGTCATGGTTGACCGACTGATAGCGGGTATTGAGCACCGGCCCGCCGACACAGCCGCCCAGTGTGAGCAGGCTCAGGGCCAGGCTCAGGGTACGCAGTAGCGGGCTCATGGTGCGATATGCAGGATGCTCTGCAGGTTGTCCAGCAGCATGTCGACGCTGAGCATGATCAGCAGCATGCCAGTCAGGCGTTCCACGGCGGTGAGCCCGCGCGGGCCGAGGAAGCGCTGCAGAAAAGACGCCTGCAGCAGAATAAACGCCGTCGCTGACCAGGCCAGTCCGACCGCCAAATAGAGTTCCCACAACGGCCCTTCATGGGTGTTGCGCAACGTCATCAGCACCGCTAGCGCCGACGGGCCGGCCACTGCCGGGATCGCTAATGGCACCAGCATGGGCTCGCCGTCCGGCAAATCGCCGAGCACGCCTTGGGCCGAGGGAAAGATCAGCCGCATGGCGATCACGAACAAAATAATCGCCCCGGCAATGGACGTGGCCTCACGCGACAGACCCAGACCGCTGAGAATCTTGTCGCCAAAGGTGAGAAACAGCAGCAACAGCGCCAGGGCAAACAGCAATTCGCGTAGGGCGACCCGCAGACGTCGGTGCGGCGCGACGTTTTTCAGCGCGGCCATAAAAATCGCGATATTGCCAAAGGGATCGGTGACCAGAAAGATCAGCACCGCGATGCCGAGGATGTCCATGCCGCACTCCTAAAAAGTGCTCAGTTTAATGCGCTTTTCCGACCGCGTCTGTCAGCAAAGCGTCAGTCCGCGCTGTGCCGCTGCCCTTACCCACTGCCGGGAAAGCGCCTGGACAGAGCGCGTGAACAGAACGACTCAACAGCTCGGCAGGGCATCTTGATGCTGACCCGGCAGGCGAATTTCGACGGCCACGGGCAAGTGGTCAGAAATTGGCAGGGCCAGCACTCGCACCCGCTCCAGAACCAACCCCGGACTGAGCAGAATATGGTCCAGGCAACGCTGCGGGCGCCAGCTGGGGAAGGTCGCCTCTACCTGCGGCGCCAGCAGGCCGAGGTCGCGCAACGGTGAATTCATCAGTAGGTCGGCAGCCTGGGTGTTCATGTCGCCCATCAGCACCTGATGCCGGTAGCCACTGATCAATTCGCGGATATAGGCCAATTGCCGGGTGCGGGTTCGGGCGCCGAGCGAGAGGTGCATCATCACCACTACCAGCGCATCCGGACCTTCACCAAAGCGCAACAAAATGGCGCCGCGGCCAGGCGGACCAGGCAAGGGATGATCTTCCAGCGCCGTAGGGCACAAGCGGCTAAGCACGCCATTGCTGTGTTGGGCCAGGCGCCCAAGGTTGCGGTTGAGCTGCTGATACCAGTACGGAAAGGCGCCCTGATGGGCGAGCAGCTCGACCTGGTTGATATAGCCGGAACGATGACTGCCGCCATCGGCTTCCTGCAAGGCCACCAAATCAAAATCGGCCAGCAGCTCGCCAATTTTCTGCAGATTGCCGGCCCGGCCCCGGTGCTGCAGCACATGCTGCCAGCCGCGGGTTAGGTAGTGCCGATAGGCTTCGGTGCTATTGCCCACCTGAATATTGAAACTGAGCAGGCGCAGCAGCCCATCCGCCGGCAGCCCGGGCGCGGCCAGGCACTGAGAATTGACCTGCGGAAGATGCAAGCCAACCGCTCGCTCGACATGCCAACGGCGCAGCATGATCGTGACTTACTGAGCCGCGCGTTCTTTGGCGATCAGGTAATCGGCCACGTCCAGGGTGCGTTGCGGACCGCCGGCACTGCCCAGATCGAAGCGGTATTTACCATTGACGATCATCACCGGTACTCCGCTGATCTGATAGGCCATCGCCAACTGCTTGGCTTTTTCCATCTGGCCCTTCACCGCGAAGGAGTTGTAAGTATTGAGGAAGGCCTGCTTGTCGATACCCTGAGTGGCGAGGAAATCGGCCATTTCTTCAGGCGTGGACAGTTTCTTGCCATCGGTGTGAATGCCCTCGAACACTGCCTTGTGGACTTTCTGCTCGACTTGCATGGCTTGCAGGGTCAAAAACATCTGGCCGTGGACGTTCCACTGCCCGCCAAACAGCGCCGGAATGCGCAGAAAATTCACATCATCGGGCAACTGCTCGACCCAGGGATTGATCGTCGCCTCGAACTTGTAGCAATGCGGGCAGCCATACCAGAACAGCTCCACCACCTCGATCTTGCCCGGCACGGCAACCGGCACCGGACTGCTTAACTGCTCGTACTGTTTGCCCGCTTCGATCGGTTCCGCAGCGGTGGCAGTGACTGTAGCGGTTAGGGCGAACAGGCTGGCAGTGGCCAGGGCGGCGCTTAATATCAGATTACGCATAATTGACTCCTCGGCAGGTAAGGCTTCGCAACGCGGGCGTCCACCTCGGACCGACAACCGCCAAGCGGGTTCCTGTCATTCTAATTACAGGTCTGACGCAACAGGGCGGCCTAGGCCGCCCTGTTGCGTCGCTCAATCCGGGTTTAGTGCAGGCCCTGGATATAGCTGGAAACGGCTTCGATGTCCTTGTTGCTGAGTTTTGCGGCGATGCCACGCATGATCATCGTGTCGCCATCATTGGTGCGATTGCCTTCGCGAAAGTCGGTCAACTGCTTGGCCACGTAGGTTGCATGCTGACCACCAAGCTTCGGAAAGCCCGCGATGGCATTACCGGCGCCATCCGGCATATGGCAGCCGATGCAAGCCGGCATGCCTTCCTCTAGTTTGCCACCACGAAACAGAGCAGTCCCGCGCTCGACCAGCGCCGGATCGGCAGCGCCGACACTCATGGTCTGGCTGGCGAAATAAGCGGCGATGTCGGCCAGATCCTGCTCGTTGAGGCTATCTAGCTGACCGGTCATTTGTACTACCTTGCGACCCACACCAGGGGCTGCGCCTGGGGCCGTGCCCGCTTTGATGTCCGTCAATTGCTTGAGCAGGTAACGTTCGCCCTGGCCGGCCAGTTTAGGAAAATTCGGTGCTGCGCTGTTGCCATCGGCACCATGACAGGCGCCACAGACTGCTACTTTGCTCTGACCAGCAGTGGCATCGCCAGCGGCATGGGACAGGCCAGTCAGGCCCAGGGTCAACAGCAGACTCACGAGTACTTTGTTCATCAGCTCATCCAACTAAGGCTAAAAGATAAAGAGTCAGGCACGAAATGCACAGCACTCTAGTAATAGTGACGCCCGAATCATGCCCCGCGCGACAATCCATGTGCAGGCGGCATGGCGGCCTGGAGGTCAAAGCCCAGCAAGAGTAGCAGGACAAAGCGCACACAAAATCCGCGGCATTATATACTGGCGTCGTTGAAACTGAAACGACACCGCTTGCCGCGCCACCCGCTGCGCCGCCCTAACCGGATATACCGATGCTAGTCAAAAATCCCATCATGGGTCTGTGCCAACAGGCCGACTTCATGCTCAGTGCCGCCAAGGTCGACCAAAGCCCGGACGACGAAGGTTATGAAGTAGCGTTTGCCGGGCGTTCCAACGCCGGCAAATCCAGCGCACTGAACACCCTGACCCACGCCAGCCTGGCGCGCACCTCGAAGACTCCGGGGCGCACCCAGCTGCTCAACTTCTTTCGGCTGGACGACGAACGCCGCTTGGTCGACTTGCCCGGCTACGGCTATGCCAAGGTACCGATCCCGCTCAAGTTGCACTGGCAACGCCACCTCGAAGCCTACCTGAGCAGCCGCCGCAGCCTGTCCGGACTGATCCTGATGATGGACATTCGCCATCCGCTGACCGAGTTCGATCATCTGCTGCTGGACTGGGCCGTCGCCAGCGGGATGCCCATGCATATTCTGCTGACCAAAGCCGACAAAATGGCCTTCGGCGCCGCCAAGGGTATTTTGCTCAAAGTGCAGCAAGAGCTGCGCGCAGGCTGGGGCGAGAGCATCAGCATCCAGTTATTTTCGTCGCCAAAACGCATCGGCATCGAAGAAGCGCAGGCCGTGCTGGCGCGCTGGATGCATCTGCTGGAAGACCCGCAAAGCACCGCTGAGACCACCGAATAATGAACATATACGCGCCCGAAAGGGCGCGGTTTAGCGTGAAATCCTACAAATTGACGACAAAAAAAACCCCGAGCACCGTATTGGGGGAGGGGCGGCTCGGGGTTAAAGTTCTGAACCGCTAGGGGCAAAGTTCAGAGATTTTCCAGCACGTCATAACATTTGATTTACTGCATTTGACATGACAACTACCCTCGTACTTTCACGATAATCACTGTGAAAAAACACCGCATTAAATACGCACACGCACGCATAACCCACTCAAGCACGCCAACCACACACATTAATAAAAGGATCTAAAGGGCCTCATATTTAAGTGCAAAGCCTAATTAGCCACTCACTACTTCTGAGCACCGCGAGCGAGTACAAGTTCATCGAGCATTTGAAACCCCTTCGCAATAAACCAACGCTTTTTTATACTTCAACCATAAAAATGCTATTGCCCGGGCCGCTCGCCGCGACCCTATGCCGCAGCGATTATTGGCCCAGCCAGCCGCTTCGACGGCTCGTTAGTGCGCCTCGTCCCAGTTAGCCCCCACTCCGACCTCGACCAGCAACGGCACCGACAGGCTGGCGGCGCCGCTCATGCAGGCGCGAACCTGCTCGCGCACTTGCTCGATCAGGTCAGTGCGCACCTCCAGCACCAACTCATCGTGTACCTGCAAAATCACCCGGGCATCCAATCCCGATTCGCTCAGCCAGTTATCCACCGCCACCATGGCCCGCTTGATGATGTCTGCCGCGGTGCCCTGCATCGGCGCATTGATTGCGGTGCGCTCGGCACCTTTGCGCAACCCCTGGCTCTTCGAATGGATTTGCGGCAGATACAGCCGGCGGCCAAATAGCGTCTCGACATAGCCCTGCTCGCTGGCCTGTTCGCGGGTGCGTTCCATATAGCTCAGCACACCGGGATAGCGGGCAAAGTAACGGTCGATATAAGCCTGGGACTGCTTGCGGTCGACGCCGATCTGCTTGGCCAGGCCGAAGGCACTCATGCCGTAGATCAGGCCGAAGTTGATCGCCTTGGCGCTGCGCCGCTGCTCGGTAGTCACCGCCTCCAACTCGACACCGAACACTTCCGCGGCCGTGGCCCGGTGTACATCCAGGTTATGCTCGAAGGCGTACAGCAAGCCTTCGTCCTGGGCCAGGTGGGCCATGATGCGCAGCTCGATCTGCGAATAGTCGGCGGCCAGCAACTGGTAACCCGGCGGAGCGATAAAGGCCTGACGAATGCGCCGGCCCTCGGCGCTGCGAATCGGGATGTTCTGCAGGTTTGGATCCGAGGAGGACAAGCGTCCGGTGGCCGCCACCGCCTGCTGATATGAGGTGTGGATGCGCCCGGTGCGCGGATTGATCTGCTCCGGCAGGCGGTCAGTGTAGGTGCTCTTGAGCTTGCTCAGGCTGCGATACTGCATCAGCACCTTGGGCAGCTCGAAGTCCTTCTCGGCCAGTTCGGCGAGCACTGCTTCGGCCGTGGACGCCTGGCCCTTAGCGGTCTTGCTGATAATCGGCAGGCCCAGTTTTTCGTAGAGAATCACCCCCAACTGCTTGGGCGAGCCGAGGTTGAACTCCTCCCCGGCGATGGCGAAGGCCTCGCGCTCCAGAGCCACCAGTTTTTCGCCCAGCTCCTGGCTATGCTCGCCCAGCAGCTTGGCGTCGACCAGCGCGCCTTGGCGCTCAATGCGCGCCAGTACTGGCACCAGCGGCATTTCGATCTCGGTGAGCACCTTGCCCAGATTGGGCACCGCCTGCAGCCGCGGCCACAGCGCCTGATGCAGACGCAGGGTCACGTCGGCATCTTCGGCGGCGTAAGGGCCGGCCTGCTCAAGGGCTATCTGGTCGAAACTCAGCTGTTTGGCGCCCTTGCCGGCAATTTGCTCGAAGGAAACCGTGGTGTAATCCAGGTACTTGAGCGCCAGCGCGTCCATATTGTGGCGGGTCGCCACCGAATCCAGCACATAGGATTCGAGCATGCTGTCAAACGCCACACCCTGCACTTGGATGCCCTGTTGCGGGTCGCCGCCAATGGCGCAATTGGCCAGAATATTGATGTCGTATTTGGCATTCTGGCCGACCTTGGCCTTGCGCGGATCTTCCAGCAGCGGCTGCAGCGCGCGCAGCACACTGTCGCGATCGAGCTGGGCCGGCACGCCCATATACGAGTGCGTCAGGGGAATATAGGCCGCCTCATGAGCCTTGACCGCGAAGGACACGCCGACCAGTTGCGCCTGCTGGGCATCCAGCCCGGTGGTTTCGGTGTCGAAGGCGAACAGCTCGGCCTGGCGAAGTTTATCCAGCCAGACCTCGAAGCGGGCCTGATCCAGAATCGTCTCGTACTGCGCTGCGGCCGGCTGCGCCTCGTCATCGACTGTGCTGACTGCGCTCGCGATACCGTCAGCGCTTTCAGCGCCAGCGCCCGCCGGCGTCGGCATTGTCGTATGGGCATCGGCCGCATTCGAATCCGCCTCACTGCAAACAACTCCATTGGACATGGCCGCATTGGCCTCGGCCGAGCTGGAAACGAGCGCATTGGAATCAACAACGCCGGAATCGTCTGCGCCAGAAGCAAGCGCACTGTAATCAGCGACATTGGCATCGTCTGCGCTGGAAGCGGCGACGTTGTCAGCGGCCGGGTCGGCGGCGGGGTTGAAGATGTCCGCCGCGGGCAGTGCCGGCGAATCAAACAATCCGCCGCGAATGGCCTCGGCGCCGGCGATCTTGCTCTGGCGCAAAATCTCATCGCGCCAGCTTTTGAATTCCAACTGAGCATATAGATCAAGCAGGGCCGCATGATCGACCGGACCCGGCAGCAATTGATCGAAGCGCAGTTCCAGTGGCACATCCAGCTTGATGGTCGCCAGTTCATAGGACAGGTAAGCCATGTCACGGTTTTCTGCGAGCTTGCCGGCCAGAGTCTTGGCACCGCGAATCGGCAAGCCGGCGACCTTGTCCAAATTGGCATAGATCATATCTAGGCCGCCGCCGATGCCCAGCAGCAGGCCCACGGCGGTCTTCTCGCCGACCCCCGGCACGCCTGGAATGTTGTCGGATTTGTCGCCCATCAGCGCCAGGAAATCGATGATCAACTCGGGGCCGACGCCGAACTTAGTTCTGACCCCTTCCACGTCATAGACGCTGCCGGTCATGGTATTGACCAGGGTCACATGCGGGCAGACCAACTGGGCCATGTCTTTGTCGCCGGTGGAAATCACCACCGGACAACCCTGCGCCGCACTCTTGCGGGCCAGGGTGCCGATGACATCGTCGGCCTCGACGCCCTCCACGCACAGCAGCGGAAAACCCAGGGCACGCACGCTGGCATGCAGCGGTTCGATCTGCACCCGCAGTTCGTCCGGCATGCTCGGTCGATTGGCCTTGTATTGGGCAAACAGCACATCGCGAAAGGTGCCGCCCTTGGCGTCGAAAACCACCGCAATGGGACTGTCCGGGTATTGCCTGCCGAGGCTCTTGAGCATGTTCAACACGCCCTTGACCGCCCCTGAGGGCAAGCCTTTAGAGGTGGTCAGCGGCGGCATGGCGTGGAAGGCGCGATACAGATAAGAAGAACCGTCCACCAGGACGAGAGGCGCTTGGCTCATGAGTTGAATCAACCTTTTCCACGGGGCCGGCGGTAGAATGCCCCAATCAATGACAAAAAAGAGACAAGGTTACCATGCGTACATTCAACCGCCTGTTGTTGGCCAGCCTGCTTATTTTTAGCCCAATTGCCGCGCTCGCCGAGCAATCGGCCCCCGGCGAGCCGGATGTGACCATTCGTCAGGATGGCGACAAAACCATCCAGGAATACCGGGTCAACGGGTTTCTGTATGCAGTCAAAATCACCCCCAAGATCGGCAAGCCGTATTTTCTAGTGCGCGCCGATGGCAGCGACGGCAACTTCGTCCGCTCGGACAGCCCAGACATGCTGATCCCGGCCTGGGAAATTTTCAGCTGGTAAGCGAGCACGCCTGATATGTCAGTCTTCACACCCCTCGAACACGGCGAACTGAGCGTCTTTCTGGCGCCCTATAAATTAGGCCGTCTGCTGGACTTTCAAGGCATTGCTGCCGGCAGCGAGAACAGTAACTTCTTCGTCAGTCTGGAACAGGGCGAATTCGTGCTGACCCTGATCGAGCGCGGCCCCAGCGCCGACCTGCCGTTCTTTATCGAGCTGCTCGATGTGCTGCACGGCGCCCATCTACCGGTGCCCTATGCCTTGCGCACCGGCGACGGCCAGGCGCTGCGCGAACTGGCCGGCAAACCGGCGCTTTTGCAACCACGGCTGCCCGGCAAGCATGTCAGCGAGCCGAATGCTCATCACTGCAGCGAGGTCGGCGCGCTGCTGGCGCGCCTGCACCTGGCAACCCGCGGGCAGGTGCAGGAACGCAAGAGCGATCGCGGTTTGGACTGGATGCTCAGCGAAGGCCCGACCCTGGCCCTGCAACTGCCGGCCAGCGAACTGCCGCTGTTGCGTGATGCGCTAGCCGAAATCGCCACGCTGAAAAGCCGCCTGCTTAATCTGCCGCGCGCCAACCTGCACGCCGATCTGTTTCGCGACAATGTGCTGTTCGACGGTAACCATCTGGCCGGCGTGATCGACTTCTACAACGCCTGCGCAGGGCCGATGCTCTATGACTTGGCGATCGCCCTGAATGACTGGTGTTCGAACCTCGACGGCACGCTCGACGACGACCTGGCTCGCGCCTTGCTCGGCGCGTATGCATCCTTGCGGCCCTTTACCCCGGCTGAAGCCGAGTTGTGGCCGGCCATGTTGCGCACCGCTTGCGTGCGCTTCTGGCTGTCACGGCTAATCGCTGCCGACTCCTTTGCCGGCCAAGCGGTCTTGATTCACGACCCCAGTGAATTCCAGCGCCGCCTGGAACAGCGCCAGAAAATCGAGATCACTTTACCGTTAGCGCTGTGAGCCTGGCTCAGGCTTACCCGGCCGTCTAAGCCAGTCGATAAATGCCGATAAGGCTCAGCCCTCACGGCCATGAGCGGCGTGGGCCAACTGCCCGGTATCGACCCGAACAAAAATCGAGTCGCCAACAGCGGTGAGTACGTCGCCGGCATACACTTCGCAGATAACCCGACTCTTGCGTCCTACCTCACCTTCGACCCGTGCACGCAAGGTGAGGGGCACGCCCATAGGGGTTGGTTTGATGTACTTGATACCGAGGGTGCCGGTCACGCAGTCGATGCGCGGCAGGCTTCCCACCTCGCGGTTTTCCGCACGGTAGTGGTAGGCCATGACCGTCCAGTTCGAATGGCAATCAACCAGCATCGCAAGCAACCCTCCGTAGACCAGATCCGGCCAGCCGCAATACTTGGCTTCTGGTAAATGCTCGGCCACGACATGCACGCCATCTTCATGCCAATGGCTCTTGATGTGCAGGCCGTGCGGGTTACTGCTGCCGCAGCCATAACAGACCCCTTCCGGTGCGGCGATGTCTTGCAGGGAGCTCTCGTACATGGATAGGCCTTTTTTATTTTTGAAAAAATTAACCAAGCCCCTCCGTTTTCACGATGAGCCAAAATCGGTGATTTGGCATGTTAGGCAGCAGGACGACAATAAATCCATCCACCTGACCCACTTTGATGGAAACAATGGGATGCGCTTTTCCACAAAATGAACTCCATACGGTTGCTTGGTGTCTCTCTGCTGTCGGCCCACCGAGTGGATTGCACAGCCTTTTGCCGCTCAAGCGATTGCGCTGCCCTCCATTTCATCTTGTTCGCGTTCCTGCCTACACTGCGCTTGTCCGGCTCTTATCGCGCCTGCTTGTCGGGCGTCCTTCTATAGCCATGTGAAGATATTGCCCCCATGTCCATGCCCCATCATTTTCTCGCCCGTGTTTCCCCGTTCCAACCCCGCGCTCTCTGCGCATGCCTGTTGACTGGCCTGCTTGCGGCCGGCGCTCCGGCGCAGGCCGCAGAGGCCGCCACCATGTCGCGCTGGGTGAGCGATAGCCTAACGACCTTTGTGCGCAGCGGTCCTACCGACGGCTACCGCATCGTCGGCACGCTCACCTCCGGCCAGAAGGTTGAGCTGTTACGTACCCAGGGTGATTACAGTCAGGTACGCGGCGAGAACGGCGACACTGTGTGGATTCCTAGCCGCGAGCTACAGGAACTGCCCGGCCAGACCGAGCGCCTACCGCAGTTGGAGCAGAAGGTGGCCGAACTCAGTGCCGAACTGGAAGGCATCAACGACACCTGGAAGACCCGCGTGCAGGGCATGCAGGAGGCGCTGGATTCGGGCAAGAAACTGATCAGTGAGTCGCAGGCAGCACGGGCGGCGCTGGACACCGAGCTGAACCAAGCGCGTTCCGAGTTGCGCGAAGCGCAGGCACAGCTGGGCGAGGAGCACCAGCAGGTGCTGATGCGCTACATGATTTACGGCGGCGGCATCGCCGGTGCCGGGCTGTTCGTCGGACTGCTTCTGCCGGCTCTTCTGCGGGTTCGACGCAAGCGTAACGATCAGTGGATCTGATCCCAATACCGCCGGCATCGACCGACAGCTTGTCGCCCATGGCGGCCAGCTAGGCCAGAGTGACCGGCAAATCGGCGCTCAGGGTTTGTGGCGGACGCAGTGGTCGGAGAGATAAGAGATAAGGGGACAAATTTATTTACCTGGCCCTTTTTAGCCTGACCCGTTGCGGCCAATCGCAGAAGCCGGTGGACAAGTAAACATTGTCCACCCTACAGCCACCTCAAGCCCGCGCAAGCCCTCAGTATCAGGTTAGGTGGCGCATACCCGCCGTCTTGGCCGCGTTACGATCAAACGTCACGATGTAGTCACACCCGGCAGCATGTGCGCAGCGCTCAATAAGGCAATCTGCAAAGTCTGCATTGGCGTCGGCAAAGCGGCGCAACGCTTGCCAGACAACATCAGCGCGCTCGACAGTCAGCTCTTTGGTTCGCAGGAGCATATCGAGGACGTGGATAATCTCGTCCTTTGCAGACCCGTAACAAGACTGAAGAACCCACACCAACTCAACAACTGACACCATGGCGATAAAGCCAGGAGAGGCGGCGGACAGCGACTCAATGAGGTCTGTGGCTTTGGCTGACTGCACAAGATCATCTTGGGCGACGTACCGAACCAGGACGTTGGTATCCAGGCCAATCATCGAGCGCCTGCCCCTTGCGCCGCGATAGCCGCGCTCATGTCGTCGATGCTGACTGGAGAGGAGGGTTTGCGGATTAAACCTTTGAGGTTTTTTACCGAGTGAACCGCCGCGATAATGGCGAATTGACCTCGCTCCAACTCAACAAACTCAACCCGATCCCCCGTATCTAGACCGAGCGAAGCGCGTACCTGCGCGGGGATGGTGATTTGACCTTTAGAGGTAACCGTGGCGGTAGCCATCGAGTTCTCCTGCTCTTTATCGTTAATCCTTACATTACTCCGGGATAAACAAATCTGTCCCCGTTTTAGCTGCTGGCAACCAATAACCCTGGCGCAAGGTTGCAAAAGGTTTCAACATGCAACCTAGCGAATCATCTTGGAGCCTCTCATGAGTACCGCCATCAAGCTGGATAGCGCACTGGTCGAAACGGCTCGCATTTATGCTGCGGCCGCGCATCGCTCAACCCCAAAGCAAATTGAATACTGGGCCACCCTAGGTCGCATTTCCGAGCAAAACCCCGAATTGCCCTATGACTTTATCGTTGGGTTGTTGCAGGCCAGAGCCCAAGTGAAGGCTGGCGACGCGACCGAATACACCTTCGGATGAAGGTTATACAAGCCAACGAGTTTGCCCGTGCGGTGAAAAAGCTGCCAAAGCAGCTGAAGGCTGAACTGGATGAAGCCGTCAAAGCCATCATGGCTAATCCCATGCTGGGTGACGCTAAGTTGGCTGATTTAGCGGGTATCCGCGTCTACAGGTTCAAGCTGCCTGAATTCATAGAATACGTGCAACTCATGCTGCTCGGGTATGAGTACGACGGGGAGACAGTGACCCTGTACCTGCTAAAGCTTGGTAGCCATGAGAACTTCTATCGCGACCTGAAAAATAGCCTCTCCGAATAAGCCAGTAAGATAGAGATATGGGGGACGGGATAAGGGCGCAGATTTATTTATCTAACCCCGCGTGGACCACCCTGACCTCGCGCGTCGATACTCAGGAATAAATAAGTCTGCTCCCATTACACCGACGATTTCGCTTCCCGGTGCGCCTTTAATCGCCCGACTTCCTTGCCCTTGCCGAGCATGCGGCTCATGCCGTCCATCACCGTCAGGTTGGCGTCCTCCATCGCTTGCAGTTCAGCTAGCGCGAGCTCCTGCCGGCCTTCGTAGTAGAGCGCGACGGCCTGCCGGGCGTGCATGTGCACGGCGCGGTGCGGCGTTTCCAGCTCAGCGTAGCCGGGCAGGCCGGCGAAGAGTTCACGCCCCTCGCCGTCGTAGTACCACTGGCCGAGGCGGCAGTGTTTCTCGTCTGGCAGGTCGTCGGGGTGGATGCGCGAGATGCCGAGGAAGACCTTGTACACCTCCAGCTTGATCGTCAGCTCATCGATATTGGCCAGCTCGACGTTGGCCAGCAGCGCCGACGAGGCGATGGCATTCTCCATGCAGCGCGCCAGCTCGAGTAATCGCTGCATGCTGTGCATGGCGACCTCGCTCTCGGCCGAGTAGCGGCTAGCGTCCTCGGCACCGACCTCCATCACCTGCTTGGCTGTGCGCGTCTCCTCCTGGATGTTGCCGACCAGGCCGGAAATCTCGGTCGTGGCCTTGGCCGTGCGCTCGGCCAGCTTGCGTACCTCATCGGCGACCACGGCGAAGCCGCGCCCGGCCTCACCGGCGCGCGCCGCCTCGATCGCTGCGTTGAGCGCGAGCAGGTTAGTCTGGTCAGCGATAGCCTTGATTAGACGCACGATGCCGCCGATCTCGTCGGCGCGCTGGTTGAGCCCATCAACGTTGCGCGAAGCCTCGCTCATGCGCGCGAACATGGCGCGCAGGTTGCTGGCGATCTGCTCGAAAGCGCGGCGGTTGCTGTCGGACTGTGCCGCCGCCTCGAGCGCCGAGGCCTTCTCCTGATTGAGCGTGGTGGCGAGGCCGGAGAAGGACTGACGCACGCCGCTCAGCGAATCGCCGAAGCTGCCGAGGTTGATGAAGACGCCGTTCAGGTTGGTTCGCTCGCGGCGCAGCACGCCTGCCTCGTCGTGCAGGCTGGCGCGCTCGGCTTCGAGCAGGACGATGCGCGCCTGCAGATCGGCGTTCTCGCTCTGCAGGCGCGCATTTTCGGTGTCGGCGCGCATCAGCGACTGTTTCAGTTTGGGGAAAAACATAGCGGCCGCCTGTGGAGATGTCGAGATGCCGAGTAACTTACTCAACAATATAGCCGAGTATTTTAGTCAACTATTGCGCCGAAGGGTTGATGCCGATCAAAAAATGCCGCCAGCGTAATCAGGCGCCAGGCCACGGTATTGCCTTATTCGCCGGCTTTGATTCGCGGATAAGGAAACCGATTTATTTATCTGGCCTCTCATGGCCTACCCTGACCTCGCGCATCGAGACTCTGGGGAAAATAAACCTGTCCTTATTTTACCCAGCAACGCCGTACAGGAGAGCTCATGACGGACAACCCTTATCGTTTCAGCCTAGGCACTGACGCCGAGGCCATGGCCGTAGTGCGCCAAGGTCTGGAACGCTTCAATGTGGAGCAGATTGGCCCCTACGCTTACGAGGATTTCCAGCTCTATGCCCGCGATAGCACCGGCCAGGTGATAGGGGGTCTGTTCGGCCATTCCGGAATGGGCTGGCTCTACATTGACTATCTCTGGTTGAGCGATGACCTACGCCGCGATGGTTTGGGCGGTAAGTTGTTAATGAGGGCAGAGGATGAAGCGCGATGCAGGGGCTGTAAGGGCGTATTCCTCTACACCTACAGCTTCCAAGCGCCCGACTTTTATAAAAAGCAGGGCTACCAGATCATGGGCGTGCTGGAGGACTGCCCGCCCGGATATCAACGTTACTATCTGAAGAAAACGCTCAAGGAATAACGCGCTCAATCCGGCTAATCGATCCAGGCCCAAACTGGCACCCGCTGGATTTTTTCTGATCTATTGCAAGGCCGGCCAACAGCCGGCCTTAGCTTGAGCCCCACAACAATTGGTAGATGAATCAAGCAGCCTGCTCGTACCCTTTCGCTGTTTCAGTCAGCAGTTCTGTGAAGCTATAAATGTCATCGATGGATGTGATCGGATGACGGGTTTCGTTTTTATTTTTATCAAAGATACCAATGTATTTCTGAACACGATTGAAGTGCAGACGGCAGATTGGCTTGCGATTGTTGTCATCTAACAATATTCCGCAGTAGCTTTGCGTATCCCTAATAGTGATGCGTTTAACATCGATAGCGCTACGCACGATCGCCTTCACAATATGGAAGCCTTCCCACTCCTCCTCTGTCGTAACAATTAGGCTTACCTCCGCAGCAAGTGCATCTGCATCCTGAGCGGTATCAGCCTCATGTTCCGTTGCATCTGGAAGTGGAGAACCCGCTGCAGCAGGTGCAGTGCTGCTCATTGCTGACTTAAGCCGGTCATTTACTTGATCGCTGAGGAACTGAGATGACGCCTTGCGGGTGAGTTGACCAAACTGTTCGCGTACTTTTTGAGTGATTGCGCCGTCATAAACGCGGCTAGCGACGAGTTTAATAAAGTCGTCGTCTGGGTTGCTCAGTTGCGTCGCCAGGATTTTTTTAATCTGGCTTACATACTTGAGTTCACCGGCAGCACTGACGATAGATTCAATGTCAAAAGCTACATTTGTGACCTGAATTCAACTCATAAGTGCAACGCTCACCCCTGCATACACTTCGTACGGTGTCTTCCAGCCCAGGCGTTTGCGCGGGCGTAAATTGATCTTCGCAACTACCCGATTGACGCTTTCCACGGTCA
>Ga0314772_1000012_pt1 | contig 155892 bp, 141 predicted proteins | sample MetaGCBIW2018_FD_204520 | JGI IMG/M metagenome (GOLD analysis project Ga0314772, IMG submission 204520) | Cryopeg brine microbial communities from Beaufort Sea near Barrow, Alaska, United States - CBIW 2018 | ecosystem: Environmental > Aquatic > Marine > Coastal | place: USA: Alaska... | reverse complement strand
CCCGCAGGTTGCCGGCGACCTTGCGCAGGGCCCGGCTCTGGGCCTTGCTACCCACGCGGGACACCGACAGCCCCTGATGCACCGCCGGGAATTGGTTTTTCTGCACCAGCTGTGGCGACAGGTAAATCTGGCCATCGGTGATGGAGATCAGGTTAGTGGGAATATACGCAGACAGATTCTCGGCCTGGGTTTCGACGACCGGAAGAGCGGTAATAGAGCCACCGCCCACCTCTTCGGTAAACTGGCCGGCCCGTTCAAGCAGGCGGGCGTGAACGTAGAAGATGTCGCCTGGAAATGCCTCACGCCCCGGTGGCCGGCGCAGCAATAACGACAATTCGCGATAGGAGCGTGCGTGGTGGGTCAGATCATCAAATATGATCAATACATCGCGGCCCTGATCGCAAAAATACTCCGCCATGGTCATGGCAGCATAGGGGGCGATGTAAGCCAGACCTGGTGTTTCCTCATCGCCTGCCGACATCACGATGCTGCGGGCCATCATGTCGCCTTTTTTTAGCGCGTCTATCACCCGTGACACGGCGTCGCCGCGCTGGCCAATGGCGCAATAGATACACATCACGTCGGACCGTATCTGATTGAGCATGGTGTCCACCGCGATGGAGGTCTTGCCGGTTTGGCGATCACCGATGATCAGTTCGCGCTGGCCCAGGCCCACCGGCACGGCGGCGTCTATGGCTTTGATGCCGGTCGCCAGCGGCTTGAAAATGGCCGAGCGGCTCAACACGCCGGGCGCTTCGGCCTCCACCGGGTGCTCGGCGACTGCCGCGATAGCCCCAAGGCCGTCGCGGGGAAGGCCGATGGCATTCACAACACGGCCCAACAGGGCGGGGCCAACGGGTACGCTGATCACCGTGCGGGTGCGCCGCACGTCTTCGCCAAGGCGGATGTGTTCCGATGGTCCAAGCAGAATAACGCCCAGCCGGCCGGGCTCAAGGTCCAGCACAATGCCGCGTACGCCGGACGCAAATATCAGCAACTCATCCGCCAGGGCGCGAGCCAGACCGGTCACTACGGCTACGCCATCACCCACTTCGATAACGCGACCCACCTCGGTCAGCACGGGTGCGGGTGTTGGTGTGGCCAGCAGGTCTTGCTGCCAGCGCTGGAACTGCTGTTCGAAATCCTGGCTCTGGCTCTGAGGCTGCGCGCTGGCAGGGTTTTGCGCCTGGCTGTTGTTAACGTTGTTGACGTCGCTGCTGCTGTCTCTATCGCTCATAGGGAATCATTCAGCCTCAGCTTTTGCCCGGCCTGAAGCGCCGGTGGTCAGACGCTCGTTTAGCAGGGCACCAAATTCGTCGGTATAACTGTCAACCGTCCACGCGACTTGGGCACCGCCTATTCGCAGAATCAGTCCGGGAGCCTGATCCGCATCGGTCTCGAAGCTCAGCGCCATGGCTGGCAGCAGTTTTTCGAGATCGGTTTTTAGCTGTGATTGTGCGGCCTCTGGCAAGGGCTCGCGGGTGGTTGCGATGGCTTGGGTGCTGCCCGCTGCCGCTTTTTTCAATTCGTCTACTAACGGTTCCAGGCGTTTGCCAACATGGCGCACTATGGCCTGTTCCAGAGTTTCATCGGCCAGGTCACGAAGGGCCTTGCGGGTGAGTTCCAACAGGGTCTCCTGTCCGGCCCGCTGTAGCCTGGCGGTGAATCTTTCGCGTTCCCGTTCCAGGTGTTTATGCCAGTCTTGTTGTTCCTGCTCCAGCCGGGCGCGGGCTTCTGCCAAAAGGCTGTCGCGCTGGCCTTCAGTATCGCGCAGCGCTTTCTGAATCATGGCGTCCTGGTCAGACTGCAGCTGTTTTTTCTGCTGCTGGAAGTCGGCTTGTGCGGCTTGTGCTTTTTGCTGAGCTTCACCGGCGGCGGCCATGCTTTTGGTGATTTCAGCTTCGCGCGCGTCAATACCGTCCAGAATAGGGCGGTACAAGAAGCGTTTCAGCAGCCACACCAGCACCAGAAAGTTGGCGAGTTGTGCCAAAACGGTAATCCAGTCAATGGACATAGTGGTTAACCTGTTGGGTGAATCAGCCAAATGGCAGGCTAGCTGGCGGTTACCGTCGCTGCCTGTACCGCAGCATCCCAAAACGGGTTGGCGAAGATAAGAATCATCGCCACCACAAAACAGTAAATGGCGGTGGATTCAATCATCGCCAGGCTGACGAACAGGGTACGGGACAGAGTAGGCGCAGCGTCTGGCTGCTGGGCAATGGCGGCAATAGCGGCCGCGGCCGCGCGCCCTTCAGCCAGGGACGGCCCTATGCAGCCAATCGCTATGGTGAAACCGGCGGTAAAAATAGAGATTGCCGCGATAATGGCAAGATCGGTCATGATTGTTCCTCGTTGTGGGACGGCGGCTGTGTTTGTTTGGGTAAGACTTTTTGCTCTTTATTCAAAGCTAATGGCTCTTTATTTAAAGCTGATGGCTCTTTTTCCGCGGTAGCAGAAGAAATATAGACGGTGGCCAGAATGGCGAAGATGTAGGCCTGGATCATGCCGGTGAGAAGGCCCAGCATGTCCATCAGCACCGGGAAGAAAAACGGTGCGACGGTCAGTAGAATGGCGGCAATAACGGCCCCGCTCATCACGTTTCCGTAAAGGCGGATAGCCAGCGAGATACCACGGGAAAATTCGCTGATGATATTGAACGGTAGCATGATGACCGAAGGTTCAATAAAGGTTCGCAGGTAGCTTTTTACGCCGCCGCTGGCAATGCTGAATACCGGAACGGCGACCAGCACCGACAGTGCCAGGGCCATGGTGGTCGACAACGACGAGGTGGGCGGCGAAAAGCCGGGAATCACCAGCATCAGATTCGATAGCGCAATAAACAGAAATAGAGTGCCGGCGAAGTACATCACGTGGCGGGCTGAATTCTGAGTGACTTCCTCAATCTGGCCCTGAATCAGTTTTACGATCACTTCCAGCGCAGTACGTAGGCGGTCGGGCGGCACGTCTGCGCGCAGGTTGCGAGTCACAAACCAGGAAATGCCCACCAGCAATACCATCACAATCCAGGTATTCACGATGGTCGCGTTCAAGCCCCAGCCACCGAGGGTGAGCACAATGGTGTTGTCCGGTGAAAACTGCATTACGCGCCCTCTTGTTCCGCTAAAGGTGTGGTTTCACGGTTTCTGGCCCAACGCAGCGCGACCATGCGCACTAACAAAAATGCCAGGGCGAAACCGGCCATGGGCCAGGCTGTGGCACTGCTGGTGGCAAGCCAGAAACCGACGCCCAGCAGCATGGCGATGCGCACGGTCGCGCTGAGCAATAACAGGGCTTCGGGCTGGCGCGAACGCAGAGCGCGTTTCATACCCCAGGCCAGCCCGACAAAAAATACGCTGCTGACGGCCACCCCTACGGCCAATCCCAGCAATACAGCTGACCAGTCAACCGTCATGTTTGTCTCCTTCGCTGGAGTCTGTGTGGTTATTATCGCCGCCGGCTTTTGGGGTTTCTTTGTCAATCCAGTTCCAGGCGATCATGGCGCCCACCACAATACCCCCCAAAATCAGCGCGATAGGCCAGGAAAAATTCTGCGGCGCTACCTTGTTCAGCCATAACCCCAGAAACGCCCCCGCAACGGCGGGTACCGCTACTGACCAGCCAATCATGCCAAAGGCACCGATGCCTCTTAATGGACTGGTTCCGGGCTGTTTGCGGGCGCGCTGAAGTCGTTCAGTGCTGCGGCGGATGTCGTCGGCAGAACGGTCTTTGCGGCTGCTCATAACGCGGGCTTCCGTAAGTCGCCAAAGCGTCGGACAATGTTGGCTTCCAACCGTGATAGCGCTGACCGGGCTACCCGCTCTTCTTCGTCTACCTCCACAAAGGCCGTTTGTATGGTGTCGTTCAGGGTGTCCAGACTGTCGCCCTGAACACCCCGGCGAATGGCGATGTCTACCTGATGGCCGGTTTTCACCAGCAGGCCCTCGTCGATACCAAAAAACAGCTCGTCACCGGTTTCGTCGGTCAGAATCAGCACAGACGGCACCAGTGCGGTGACAAAGTCGGTATGGTTGGGCAGCATGCCAAACGCACCGTTGACGGCGGTGGCAAATAGCCGTTGTGCGCGGCCTTCGAACAGAGTGCGGGTAGGCAGTCTCAAGGTAACCGTCATCACGTTGGCCAGGCTCATGACGAGGGCGCCAGATCTTTCAGCGAGCCGATCATATAATAGTCGCTTTCGTTATCGTTGAACTCGGTCTGGTTGAGGATGGTTTCGCAGTCGTTCAGTGTGTCTTTGATGGGCACGCGCCTGCCGTTGGCGCCGTCGGCCGAACCAATGGTGAAGAACGGCTGGGTCAGATAGCGTTCCAAACGTCGCGCCCGCGCCACAACGGCGCGATCGGCGGCTGACAGTTCTTCCATACCCAGCATGGAAATAATGTCCCGCAGGTCTTCATAATCGGCCAGGGTGCGCCGCACCGCGCGGGCGATGTCGTAGTGGCGCTGGCCGACAACCGCGGGCGTCAGCATCACAGAAGCCGAGGCAAGAGGATCGACCGCTGGGTACAAACCTTCGCTGGCGCGTTTGCGCGACAGCACCACCGAAGCAGACAGGTGCGAAAAAATATGCGCAGCAGCAGGGTCGGTGAAGTCATCCGCCGGCACGTATACCGCCTGAATAGAGGTGATGGAACCGTTGCGGGTGGAGGTTATGCGCTCCTCCAAGGTGGCCAGTTCGGTGGCCAGTGTGGGCTGGTAGCCCACCCGTGACGGCATGCGGCCCATCAAGCCGGATACTTCCGAGCCTGCTTGAACAAAGCGGAAAATGTTATCGATCAGCAGAAGAACGTCCTGCTTTTTATCGTCACGGAAATATTCGGCCATGGTGAGCGCTGTTTTGCCCACCAGAAAGCGCACGCCGGGAGCCTCATTCATTTGCCCGAACACCATCACGGTTTTGTCGCGCACTCCGGCGTCGCCCATTTCCCGGTAGAGTTCTTCGGCTTCACGGGAGCGTTCGCCAATACCGCAAAACAGGCTGACGCCCTCGTATTCCTGCACGGTGTTGTTAATCAGCTCGGTGATCAGCACGGTTTTGCCCACACCGGCGCCGCCAAACAAACCGGTTTTGCCGCCGCGCTCGATAGGCGACAGCAGGTCAATGGCCTTGATGCCGGTTTCCAGAATATCGCTGTGCACCACTCGGTCTTCCAGCGCCGGTGGTGGTTGGTGAATAGAACGGCGAATGTCGGTAGCAGGGGCGGGTTTGTTATCAATGGGCTCGCCGAAGACGTTCAGCATGCGGCCCAAAACAGCGTCTCCTACCGGAACCTGGATGGGTGCGCCGGTGGCACGCACAGAAACCCCCAGGCCCAGCCCGCGTACCGGTGCCAGCGCCATACAGCGCACGGCGCCGCTTTCCAGCAGTGACGTGACTTCCATCGCCAGATTACCGGCGTAAAGCAAATCGTGAATACGCGGAGAGTCCTGCGGAAAAAGAACGTCAACAACGCCACCGCGAATGCCGACGACCTCTCCATCAAGTTCGTGATTTGCGAGGTGCTCAGTAACAGAAGTAGGCTCCGGGCTACGCTGATCTGAGCCTGGAATAGCTTGATTCAACATGACGAAGCGCCTGAACAGTTAAGAGTTGTGAGTGGCATCACCCTGTGATGAGTGTTCCCGCGCGCGCCTCCAGAATGGCAAGCGCATCTTCTAACCGGCCAATGCCGCTGATGCCCCCGGTATCTGCAAAGTCGCAGGCCGCCGTTACCTTCGGTCCCATGGACCCGGCGGGAACGTCCAGCGTTCTTGCCTGGGCCGGTGTAACGGTGCGAACCGGAGCGGCGGTGGGTTTACCAAAGTCACGATAAACAGCATCCACGTCGGTCAGCAGCAGTAACGCATCGGCGCCCAACTCTCTTGCTAGCAGCGCACTGGCGGCATCTTTGTCGATGACCGCCTCAACACCGGTCATGCTGCCGTCGTTGCGGCGCAGCACAGGAATGCCGCCACCTCCGGTACAGATTATGACCACCTCTTGATCCAGCAGTAGTTTCAGTACGCGCATATCCGGAATTTCTTTTGGCGCAGGGGAAGGCACTACCCTGCGCCACTTGTCGCCATCGGCTGCGATATGCCAGCCGGCGGCCGCGGCGCGGGATTCCGCTTCTGCCTTATCGTACACCGGGCCAATAAATTTGGTCGGATTGGCAAAGGCAGGATCATTCGGATCGACAACAACCTGGGTCAGCAGGGTTGCCACCGGGCGATCATGGCCCAGAGCATTTTCCAGCTCTTGCTCAATCATATAGCCGATCATACCACCGGTCTCGGCACCCAGCACATCCAGCGGGTAGGCTTCTTCAGGCTTATAGGCGGCACCCTGCAACGCCAGCAAGCCCACTTGGGGGCCGTTACCATGGGTAATCACCAGTCGGTGCCCGGCGCGCACCAGTTCCGCCAGGGATGTCGCGGCTTTTCGGACATTGGTGCGCTGGGCTTCGGCGGTCAGTGGTTCGCCACGTTTCAACAGGGCGTTACCGCCCAGTGCTGCAACAATCAGCATAGTGTGTGTCCTTTTTCAGCAATCCGCGCCAGAGTCAGGCCCCAAGGGTGGCTACCAGCACCGCCTTGATGGTGTGCATACGGTTTTCGGCCTGGTCGAAAACAATCGAAGCCGGGCTTTCGAAAACGTCATCGGTTACCTCCATGGCACTGATTCCGAACTCTGCTTGAATTTCTTTACCAACGATGGTGTCGGTATTGTGAAACGCTGGCAGGCAGTGCATGAAGCGGGCACGGGGGTTGCCGGTTTTTTCCATCACCGCCGCGTTCACCTGGTAGGGCGCTAACAGTTTTATCCGCTCGCCCCATTTTTCTTTCGGCTCGCCCATAGACACCCAAACGTCGGTGTAAATAAAGTCGACCCCGGCCACCGCCGTATCGACATCCTCGGTAATGGTAATGCGGGCGCCGGTTTCCTTTGCAATCGCCTGAGCCTCATCCTGAATGGATTGCTGCGGCCAGCAGACTTTGGGTGCACACAGGCGCACATCCATGCCCATTTTGGCACCACCAATCAGCAGGCTGTCGCCCATGTTGTTGGCGGCATCGCCCAGAAACGCGTAGGCCACCTGGTGCAGCGGCTTCTCAACATGCTCCTGCATGGTCAGAAAGTCAGCAAGAATCTGCGTCGGGTGGAACTCGTCGGTCAGGCCGTTGTAGACAGGTACACCAGCATACTCTGCCAACTCCTCGACAATCTTCTGGCCAAAACCGCGGTACTCGATGGCATCGTAAACCCGGCCCAACACCCGAGCCGTGTCTTTTACCGACTCTTTGTGGCTGATGTGGGTGCCAGAAGGCCCAAGATAGGTGACCCGGGCGCCCTGATCGTAAGCGGCCACTTCGAACCCAACTCGTGTGCGGGTGGAATTCTTTTCAAAGATAAGCGCGATTTCTTTGCCGACAAGCTGCGGTACCTCTGTGCCGGCGTATTTCGCCGCTTTTAGATCTGTTGCCAGCTTGAGCAGAAAGCTGATCTCCCGGGGGGAGAAATCTCGCAAGGTCAGGAAGTGCCGATTCTTCAGGTTAAAAGCCATGGTCTTTGTCCTCTTGGCGGGCGGATGAGGTCAGGTGGAGTGATATAGAGTGATATAGGGTCAGATGGGGTCACGAATCGTGGGGCAGCTCATGCAGCGGCCGCCGCCCCGACCACGGCCCAGCTCAGCGCCGGGTATGGCCAACACTTCGATTCCCGCCGCTTTGAGTGCCGCGTTGGTGTCATCATTTCGGTCGTAGCCAATCACCACGCCCGGACTTATGGCCAGTACGTTGTTGCCATCGTTCCACTGCTCACGCTCGCGCTCGGCCGGGTCGTCGCCACCGGTTGGAACCACTTCCAGGGATTTGTAGCCAAGAACTTCTGCCACCACATCAAACAGCGGCCGTGAGTTCTGGCGGAAAGACAGGTGTGTTTTGCCCTCACCGGCGCGCAAGTCATAGCAGATCACTTCGTCCGCTACTTCCTTGAACGCTGTAACCACATTGCCGCCGCAGAAGGTGAATATGGTGTCCAGATGCATGGCGGTACGGGATTTTGGAATCTGGCAGGCAATGACTCGTTCCGCAGTGCCTTTTTCAAACAGAGCGTTGGCTAATTGTCCTACGGCTTGTGGTGATGAACGTTCGCCCATTCCTACAAGCACGGTGCCATTGCCCACGGGCATGATGTCGCCGCCTTCGAGCGTAGCCAGGCCATGATTCTTGGTAGGGTCGCCCCAAAGCACGTCTGCTTTGCCGGCGAACTTCGGGTGGAAACGGTAAATGCCGGCCATCAGCAGGGTTTCGGGTTTCCGCGCGGCCCAGTACATGGGGTTAAGTGTGACACCACCGTAGATCCAGGCACTGTTATCGCGGGTGAAAAGAAAGTTTGGCAATGGCGGCAGCACAAATCCGTAGTGCCCCAGGTGGTTGCCAAAAAGACCGGTTGGGTCAAAGGGTAAGTCGGCCACTTCCAGGCCACCAATCAGGTATTCGGAGAGTTTTGAGCCTGGCAGCTCGTCCATCCAGCTGCGAAGGTCCGAAATCATTCCGACTCCGATATCGTTCCAGGTGATTCGATGATCGAGAATCCATTTGCGGGCTTCAGGTATGTCTAAAGTGTCTGCCAATAAATCGTTGACGTCTAAAACCTCAATATCCCGTGACCGCATAAGCTCGGAAAATACGTCATGATCTTTCTGAGCCTGTTTCACCCAGAACACGTCGTCAAATAGCAGGGCATCACAGTTAGACGGTGTGAGCCTGCGGTGAGCCAGGCCAGGGCGACAGACAATGACCTGCCGCAGTTTTCCGGCTTCAGAGTGCACCCCAAGTGTTGGTTCAGACATGGTTAATCTCCAATGAGTGTGGCTTCGTTATTACTTCGAGCGATGTCAAAGCAATGCCGCAGCACTGATGACCACCGAAATGAAAACTGTAAGAATCAGCAATAAGGGCCAGATGAACACGAGCCAGCGATCGTATGACACCCGCGCAATGGCCAGGCCGCCAACGACAACGGCGAAGGTGGGGTTGATCAGATTGACCAGACCGTTGGCAGACTGAAAAGCAGTCACAACCAAGTCGCGTCCAACATTGGCGAAGTCGGCCAGCGGTGCAAGAATCGGCATAGACAACACGGCCAGGCCTGAAGACGACGGCACAAAGAAACTCATGCCCACTTCAATCCAGAACATCAGGTTGATAAACGCAAGCTCGGGCAGCCCGCCCAACGAGTTTTCGGCGCTGTGCAAAATGGTGTCGGCAATCATGCCCTGGTCCATAATCACCACAATGCCACGGGCCAGCCCGACCACTAGCGCAACGCCCAGCAAGTCACGGGCGCCATCGACAAAGCTGCCGGTCAGTTTTTTCTCGCCAAGGCGGGCAACAATGCCGATCACAATGGCCGAACCAAAAAATAGCGCGCCCATGCGGGCCATCCACCAACCCTGCGAAGACACACCCCAGATCATAAACACAAAGGTTGCAGCAAAAATCAGCAGGGCAACAATCTGGGTTTTGTTGAGTGTGGAATCATCAACTCCCTCACTTTGCTTGCTGAGGAAAAGGCGGCGGTGAGCATCCCATTGTTTGGCCACAACAGAGCGGGATGGATCCGCTTTAACGCGTATTGCGTACCGCATGACATAAGCGGCACAAATAAGCAGCCCACCAATCAGCAGAATAAAGCGCACCACAATGCCATTGGTAAAGGGAATGTCGGCCGCATTGGCGGCGATAACGGTGGCAAACGGATTGATGGTGGAGCCCAGTACGCCGATACCGGACCCCACCAGAATAATGGCTACCCCGGTAACAGCATCGTATCCGGCGGCCATCATCACCGGGATCAGAATGGCGTAAAAAGCCAGGGTTTCTTCGGCCATGCCATAGGTTGTGCCGCCGATGGCAAACAGGGTCATTAGTATCGGAATCATCCAGATTTCATGGCCCTTGAGGTGGCGCATGGCACTGCGTATGCCGGTATCAATGGCGCCGGTGGCATTCATGACACCCAGAAAGCCACCCAGGAAAATGACGAACAAGGCAACATCTATAGCGTTGGCCACATAGCTGTCGGGGTCATAAAACCCGGCTGTAGGTGCGAGCATTATGTCCACGAAACCCTGAGGGTTGGCCTCAACAACCTTATAGGTGCCAGGCACGGCCACCTCGCGGCCGACCTCTTCATTCATCACCCGGTCGTATTGGCCAGCAGGTATAATCCAGGTCAACGCAGCCACAAATATAATCAGCAGAAACAGAATGGTGTAGGCGGTAGGAAACCGCGTTGCCAGATCGTGTTCCGGGTTGTCTGAAGAGTTATTTGGAGAGTTATTTACAGGATCTGACGAATCGTCAGAGGGGGCTTTCAGGGGGTTGTTTTTATTGTTCACAGCATTTCTCCTTTATCCACACCGACAGCTATAAATAGAGCCAATGAAAGATCCTGATCCCGGCTGCGAACGCTTTAGCCTTGCCCAGTCAGGTGGGGCCGCGATTTCCAGATCGTTAGCCTTCAAGGTAGTTGAGAAAGGGCCAAGCGGAGTTGAGTTAGGTCACTATTATGTGAGAGTGCTATTAATTTTCAGTAATCCATCTATATGTCCACCCACTATCCAGCCATCCACACACCAAAAGATAAAATGCTATGCGCTTTTCAGAAATTCATGAGCGCGCGATTGCGCGCAAAGGTGGCGTTGCAGAGTTAAACGCCCGGTTACCCACGCCGCCGCCGGCCAGCGAGCTGGAGCAGCGCAGTGACGACCGTTATTTGGCAGAAATAACCTGCTGTGTGTTCAAGGCGGGTTTTGTATGGCGGGTGATTGACAAAAAATGGCCGGATTTTGAAGCCGCCTTTCACGGCTTTGTGCCGGCCTATTGGCAGCAAGTATCGCCAGACGTGCTAGAAACCCTGGCCTGCGACGAACGCATCGTACGCAACCTGCAAAAAATCCGCACGGTGCCGGAAAACGCCCGCATGATTATGGACACGGTCCACGAGCACGGCAGTTTTGGTGCATTTCTGCGCCAGTGGCCATCGTCTGATCAAGCTGGGTTGCTGCTGTGGTTCAAGCGCCATGGTTCGCGACTGGGTGGTAACAGCGCCCAGTATTTCCTGCGCCGGGTCGGCTGGGACGGCTTTATTATGTCCAACGATGTTATTCAGGTGCTGCGCCATGCCAAGCTTTTGGATGCATCAACGAGCAGTAAAAAAGGCCTGTATCAGGTGCAGGAGGCATTTAATGCCTGGCATCAAGAAACGGGCTTGCCTTACAGTCAATTGTCGCGAATAGCCTCCTATTCAATTGATGGTTAAAGCAAGTCAATCGATGGTTAAAGCAATGTGTCCCAGCTTTAACGGTTAGTTTTCAGCCAACAGATCTATAGTTTGGTGAACACTCAGGAGGACTGTGTCATGAATCGTTTAGGTAAAACCTTTTTTGGATTTGTATTCGCGCTAACGTCCGCCATGGCAATGACCGTTGCGAATCCGGCGCTGGCGGCAAGCGCTGAAGATCTTGACCGCAATGCAATGCAGTCGTTGGATACGCTGTATAAAGTGCATCCGGTGGCTGAAACTTTAGCAAAAAGTGCCAAAGGTATTTTGGTGTTCCCCAATATTGTGAAAGCTGGCTTGGTATTTGGCGGCAGCTATGGCGAAGGCGTGTTATTGAAAGGCTCGGCGGTAACGGATTACTACAATTCCATCACCGGTTCCTGGGGCTTGCAAGCCGGAGCTCAGTCCTACGCTTATGCGGTGTTTCTGATGACGGATGCCGCCGTGTCTTATCTGGAGAAAACCAATGGCTGGGAAATTGGCGTTGGTCCGACCGTCGTTCTGGTTGACGAAGGCGTGGCTAGAAATCTGTCGACCTCGTCGCTGAAAGACGATGCTTATGCGTTTATATACGGCCAGCAGGGCCTAATGGCCGGGCTGAGTATTGAAGGTACTAAAATATCGCGTATCAATCGTTAAGCTACTCAGTATTGACGGTTAAGCTATAGCGCGTAGACAAGGCTGTGGGTGGGCCCATCATTCGCAGCCTTGTTTTTCTATTTTCAGCGGCGAGTTCAGAGGAGATTTTAGTGGAGAGCCTGGCAGAGGGTTAGGCCAAACCCCCGGTAAGCGCTATCATACTGCCCATTATTCGAACCGTTACTACCGCGCCTTAATATCGCGTCCGTAAATAAAGGCAGTTCATGAGCAAGCAGTCTTCCTCCGTTAAAAAGAACACCCGCACCTTCGAACAAACCCTCTGGGACACCGCCGACAAGCTACGCGGCACGGTGGAGTTCTACACCATGAAAAACGTGTTTTACCTGCCGGAGCACGCCCGCTGGAACACACTGCAAAAACAGGCCAAGCAAGACGACATCGCGATAAAAATCGACACTGCGCTCTATGCCATTGAAAAGCTGAACCCGTCATTAAAAGGCGCACTGCCGGATAACTACTTTTCACGCATGGGGCTGGAAGCCAGCAAGCTGGCGGCGTTGATTGATTCCATCAACAACATCGCCACCGTGAGTGACCAAAGCAGTGCCGGGCCAGATGGTAATGAAGAAGACCTGGTTGGTAGGGTGTACGAATACTTCCTTGGCAAGTTCGCGGCCACCGAAGGCAAGGGCGGCGGCGAATTCTACACCCCTAAGTGCATCGTTAATCTGCTGGCGGAAATGATCGAGCCTTATCAGGGCAAAATTTACGACCCCTGTTGCGGTTCCGGCGGCATGTTTGTGCAGTCCGTGAAGTTTTTGCGCAACCACGAGGGCAACCAGAAAGACATCTCCATATACGGCCAGGAATACACCGCACTACCTACAAACTGGCGAAAATGAACCTGGCCATTCGCGGCATTGCCAGCAACCTCGGTGATGTTCCAGCGGACACCTTCTTCAAAGACCAGCACCCGGATTTGAAAGCCGACTTCATCATGGCGAACCCGCCGTTCAACATGAAAGCCTGGCGCGGCGCGGACGAGCTCAGCACCAACCCGCGCTGGGCCAGTTGTTCTACACCACCCAGATTCCGGTGTGCTTGTGGTTCGTTACCAAGAACAAAACAGCGCAGGCCATTGCTGGCCACAGCGACAGCAACCACCGTAACCGCGAAGGCGAGACCCTGTTCATCGACGCCCGTAACATGGGCTCTATGATCAGCCGCACCCACAAAGAACTCATCGCAGACGACATTGCCGCAATCACCCGCACCCACCACGCCTGGCGGGGCGAAGCCAAAGACGGCGGTTATGAAGACCTACCCGGTTTTTGCAAAGCCACCACCCTGGCAGACATCAAAGCCAACGATTACGTGGTCACGCCTGGCCGGTATGTGGGCGCTGCCGCGATAGAAGATGATGGTGTTCCGTTTGAAGTGAGAATGACTGAATTGAGCCAGACCCTTTATCAGCAGATGGCGGAAGCTGAAAAGTTGGATGTGGTGATTCGGGAGAATTTGGAGGGGTTGGGTTATGGGGAGTGATTGGCAAGAGATATCGTTAAATGACGTAGCTACTCTGCGGAACGGGGCAGGCATCAAGCAAGAGTTTTTCGCAGAACAAGGTATACCGTTAGTCCGAGTTTCAGATTTCACCCAAGACTCGATCGATATGGCTGCTTCTCGCTTCGTTGAAAATGAGCATGCAAAAAAGTGGTCTTCATACTTGCTTTGTAAAGACGACGTGATAGTAGCCACTGTTGGGTCGTGGCCGCCAAATTGGTCGTCTGTTGTGGGAAAAGTGATTCGTGTACCTGAGAAGGCTATAGGAGCAATCCAGAATCAAAACACATGCTGCATTTTGCCAAACGCTGATCTGCTGGATATCAAATTCCTCTTTTACCGATTAAGGCTGGAAGACTTCGCATGGCATGCGGCAAACTCGTCTGGCGGAAGCGCAAATCAGGCTCGACTTCCTATTCGGAAGCTCGGAGACTTTAGCTTTTGCTTGCTTGCCTGCTCTGCACTTGCAAAAAACCATCGCTCATATCCTTGGCATTCTCGACGACAAAATCGACCTCAACCGCCAAATGAACACCACCCTGGAAGCCATGGCCCACGCCCTGTTCAAAAGCTGGTTCGTCGATTTCGATCCGGTGATCGACAAGGCTCTGGCCGCCGGCAACCCCATCCCCGAACCTCTCCACGCCCGCGCCGAAGCCCGCAAAGCTCTGGGTGCACTCTGGACTTCCGCTGTACTGGATTTATGAGGCTCTTCAGCTACTTGACATTAAATCTATGGGTGCCGATTCAGCAGTCCCCGGGGTCAATCGGAACGTTATTTATTCAAAAAAATGGTGTTTCCTAAGCTGCAAGCGCTAGAGGAATACACTAAACAGATTTCAGCGATAACAAGCAGAAAAAAGACTGTAGATGCAGCGAACGAGGCCCTTATAACGTTGAGAGACACCCTCCTCCCCAAACTCCTATCCGGCGAACTCCGCATCCCCGAAGGCTAGCAGCAAATCGCCGAGGTGCTCTGATTCATGATCAGGTTCATGGGAGAGCCAACGGGAGAGGCGTGGGAGCGCCTGAAGAGCAGGAAAACCTTAAGGGTATTCCTGCCGTGCGTGCAGAACTCTCAGGATATCGATGAACTCGACGCCCGCCTGATAGATCACAAGGTAATTTGGGTGGACAACCGCCTCGCGAGTGCCGGTTACTCGCCCGCCTCTGAAGATCAGAGGCGCTGCCGGAAGGCCTTCTACGGTGCGCAATATTTCCGAGTGTAAAGACCACGCCGCAATGGGGTTGCGTTCGTCAATGTAATCGATGATTTCAATCAGGTCGCTGGTGGCTTCCTCAGACCAGCGGACGGTTAGCACGGGCTTTCCTGCGTTCTTCAAGCTCAGCCCGCACCTTCGACATGGCTTCGTCATGTGCCAGTTTTGGCTTTGTGCTGCTCATCGCTTCCTGCACTTTGGCGCGGAACCAGCGATCATAGCTGGCCGCTTGTTCCTCGGTCTCGAATTCGGACACGATTGGTGATAATTGAGCGCTCATGTTTTATCTCCTCTGCTCAAAGCAGTATACAGCTTCATTCAGCTATCGCTCAAACGAGGGTGGCCATTTTGCGAAGTCGCCGAATAAAACCATCTGCTGAGCAACCCTGATCCTTTATCGCAAAGCCAGGGCCCACTCTCTCATGGAGAAGCAAGTTGGTTTGTTACGCCGTCTGTGCAATATTGCGTTTGTAAGTGTGTAATGTGTTGAATTTACGGAGTAAGTAATGGGCTTTAATGAGGCACGGCTGGAACAAGCCATCATCGAACTGCTGCAGGCTCAGGGTTATCCCTATTGCCCCGGTTCTTCACTTGTGCGCGAACCCTCCGATGTGCTGATTAAAGCCGATTTAGCGGCGTTTTTGACACAGCGTTATTCAGCCGGTCACATTACCGGGGCGGAGGTCGCTTCTATCATTCGCCGGCTGGAAAGCCTGCCTGCGCTGGACTTATATGAATCCAACAAAACCATTCATAAACTGGTCGCGGACGGCTTCTTGTTGAAACGGGAAGACCGTAGCCGCAAAGATCTATATATCCAGTTGATTGACTACCAAGGTCTGGCCAAGATGCGCCTGCCCCGTGAGGGGGAAGTGCTCACGCTGGCGGCGGAAGTGCCGGAAAACTACGGCGGCCCGCGCAACATTTACAAGCTGGTGAACCAGATGGAAATCACCGGCAGCGAGAAGCGCATTCCCGATGCCGTGCTTTACATCAACGGCCTGCCGCTGGTGGTTTTTGAGTTTAAAAGCGCGGTGCGCGAAGAAGCCACCCTTCACGACGCCTACGTGCAGCTGACCACCCGCTACACCCGGGATATTCCCCAGTTGATGAAATACAACGCCCTGTGCGTGATCAGCGACGGGGTGAACAGCAAGATGGGCTCGCTGTTTGCGCCCTATGAGTTTTTCTATACCTGGCGCAAGGTAACCGGCAACGAAATTATTGGGCAAGACGGCATTAATAGCCTGCACACCATGTTTGAGGGCTGGTCAATCAGGATCGGCTGCGCCAGGTGATTCGACACTTTATCTACTTTCCGGATGTGTCCAAGCAGGAAGTAAAAGTGGTGTGCCGTTACCCGCAGTTTTACGCCGCGAATAAGCTGTATGCCAATATTCTGCAACACCGAAAGCCTGAAGGCGATGGCAAGGGCGGCACATACTTTGGCGCAACCGGCTGCGGCAAGAGCTTCACATTACAACGAGCGCAAGGAAGACGATGTGTTAGTCGGCAATGTTCTGGAAGATTTCACCGATACCATCATTGACCGCTACATGGATTTGATTCAGGCGCTGAAGCAGGAACTCGGTTCTTTTGAGGAGCTGGGCATTGATCTTGAAGAGAAAGCCTTTTACGACATTTTGAAAGACCTGGCCATCAAGTACGACTTCAGCTATGCCGAAGACAAGCTGTTACCCTTGGCGAAAGCGGTGAAGGTCGTGGTGCAGGAAAAGGTGAAGTACACCGATTGGAACCAGCGCGAGGACATCAAGGCGGAATTGAAAGTTGGCCTGATTCTGCTGCTGGCAAAACACGGCTACCCGCCGGTGGATCGTGACGAGGTGTACAAAGAGATTTTTGAGCAGGCGGAAAATTTCAAGCAGCATTCCAAACAAAACCAGGCCAGCAGCGGATCTTGAAGTGGCGCTTAACGACTAATGAGCGGCGAACTCCAGAATTCTGGCTTTTTCATTGTATAGCACCACCTCAATGGCATCGTCCGCCAGAGAATCCCGTGCTTCTTCGAATGCCTGAAACCTGATGTCTGAAGGGGGAACGTCTTCAGGCCCTTTAACCGGGAATAAAACTGGGCCATGAAGCAAGTTACGCTTCCTCAGCTGGTTCACCTTTAGCTTCCAGTGACCGCCGTGCTCGATAATTGCTGTAGAGTCCGCTTGCCCGAGAAATAAGGGTTTTATAACCTTAATCGCTTTATCGTCGTCTTGTTCGACAAAGGGGAATGTGACGCTGTACAGATGATCTTCAACTTTCCGTTTTGAAAAGTGGCGAGCCAGGTTGCTTTGTTCAAGTAGTTTTTTGATACCTTTTTCCAGAATAGTTTCCTGGTATTCCCTAGTTACAAAGTTCCGGCCAACGTAATAATTGAATAACTCTTGCAGGGTTTTTTGTGGATCTTCAGAAAGAATGCTGCGCCGCTCGCTGAATCGCGCGATGGTTTCTCTGGGGCGAATCAGCTCGTCAAATATGCCGTTATGGAAGCCGTATTCCATGCCGTCACCACTAAACTCGGTGGTTTTGTTGTGAAGCAGCATACTTTGAATTCTAAGCAGTTCTGCCTCTATATTAGCCATGGTTTTCAGGTAAACGGCTTTGTCCAACTCTTCAAAAAATTGGGTAATCCGGGCGTATTTTCGACGCAATAACTTGAAGCTCAAGCTGCGTGTTTTTGGTATCCACAACAATACACCGACATTGGCAAACTCGCCGGTTTCAATGTAAGGCATAAATCGCACTATGGCGTATTGACACGCGAACCTAGTCATTTTCTGCTCCAGAAGTCCCCGTTGTTGAAGCGTTGAAGATTTTCAAGCAATAAGTCCAGGTTCAGGTTGGTTTTCATCGTCATTTCCTGGTCGCTATAGAGCCATTCTTCTGGAATACGATTCACAATAGACTGCCAGTTGTGAAGGGCCTGCTCTGCTCTTAAAGTATAGTGGTCTCGTTCTAACAAGTCATCGAAGATACCAGGTGCGCAATCTTTAAATATATGAAGTTTAAAAAAATCATCGTTAGAGAACTCTGAATCAAAAGCTTGGTTATGATCAATGACCACTAAGCGCTGGGTGCCGGGCCCCCAAAACAGGTTCGGATTTCCCCCGCTCTCTGTCAGCATGCGATCTGCATTAAAAATCCACCAGTCAAAAAACAGGACGGCGCGCCTAACCTCCGGGCGGATGCTGCTAACTTGAGAGTACGACAGTTCTGTCACCATTTGCTCAACGGAGCCGAAAGCCGGGCCAGTACCAAGATCATGAGTATGTTCGACTGAAAGTAATTCGATTAACTCTTCTGGCACGTAAACAATGCTAAACGGCGCTATAGGTATACCAAAGCTTAGCGCAAGATTGCCCGCGATCCATTCCTTGATCTGACTGTCTCTGCCTGCACCAACTCCTTTCACGAAATACGTATTATCGTCGTCACCACGACAAATAAATGGGTGAGTTATACCTTGCTCTGAGCGACGGATAACTTCGACTATTTCGACGACGGATTTTTCTGGAGGTGACACAGGTTCGTTGATTCCTTTCTCTTATCCCTGTTAAAAGTCAATCTACTATAAGGGCGTGATATTGGGAGTCAATGCAATGCCTACATCCCCAATAGCAACACCAGCTCACAAAACACCACGCTGGCCCCCAGCGCGTCGCCGGTATAGCCGCCTAGCTGGCGCTTCAGATACCAACCCCACAGCAGAGCAACCCCAATCACCGCCACCGGTGCCAGCAGCCATAAGCCCGGCAGCCAGGCGCTGAACAGCAAAGCCACCAGTAGGGTAAACCCACTGCTGCACCAAAGCCGCCGGCGGGAAAAGCCTTCGGCCACCGGTTTGCTTTTGCTTTTGTCGGGATCGGTCACGTAATTCAGGAATGACATTAACAAAAGTGGTGTTTGCCGGCTGATGGCAGGAGCCAAAAGCAGCGCCAGCATGATGTGATGGCTTTCCACCAGCAGGGCGACTTTAAGCGCTAACGCCAGTACGAGCGCGACTGTGCCATAGGTGCCAATGCGGCTGTCTTTCATGATTTCCAAGCGCTTTTCAACGGTATAGCCGCCGCCAAACGCGTCGACGCTATCGGCCAGCCCGTCTTCGTGAAAAGCGCCGGTAATGAACAGATGAAAACACAGCACCAGCAGAACGCTGACCAGCGGGCTGCAAAACAGCCCGAGTAGCGCAAACAATCCGACGTACAAGGCGCCTAGCAACAAACCGACGAGTGGAAAGTACACGCTGCACTGATTCATCATTTTTTGGGAATAATCAATCGATACCAGCATGGGTATGCGGGTTAAAAATCCGACGGCCAGCCAGAAGGCCTGCCACTCGCGGGCAGCGGCTGTTGTGGTCTTTTTCTGTGTGGGATCTGGGCCAGTCAAAGCGAACTCCGTATGTGAGTCAGACCGGGGATAATACCGGATTGGCTGCGCTGGGTGTGGCGTTATGCTTCAGTGGCCGTAACGCCTCAGTTAAAATGCTTAAGATAGGTATTGTGTCTGATGGCCCTGGACCTTGTGGCCACAACATTCTTCTGTCAGCTGGGCTGCTTAGAAGAAAACAGCACTTCATTATATATTCCATCGTAGTATATGCTTAGAGCCTATTCAGAGGTTCGATATCTGCGAATTCGAAAGGAGTTTAGTAATGACCACGACCAATCCAACCGTTCAGCATTTTTTTGACGAGCCCACCAATACCTTCAGTTATGTGGTGCAAGACCCGGCGTCTAAGGCCTGTGCCATTATCGATTCGGTACTGGATTTTGATTACGCCGCGGGCAGCACTAGCACGGCCAGTGCAGACGCTATTATTGCCTATGTGCGCGAGCACAATTTACAGGTGGCGTGGATTCTGGAAACCCACGTGCACGCAGACCACTTGTCGGCGGCACCTTATCTGCACGCGCACTTGGGCGGGCAAACCGGCATTGGCGCACATATTTGCCAGGTGCAGGAGATTTTCGGCAAGGCGTTTAACGCCGGATCGGAATTCGCCCGTGACGGCAGTCAGTTCGACAGGCTGTTTAAAGACAACGACAGTTTCGCTATTGGTGGGTTGCAGGCTCAGGTTATGCATACGCCCGGCCACACGCCCGCCTGCCTGACGTATGTTGTCGGCAATGCGGCGTTTGTGGGGGATACGCTGTTCATGCCGGACTACGGTACGGCGCGCTGCGATTTTCCCGGTGGCGATGCCCATGTATTGTTCCGCTCAATTCGACGGGTTCTGGCCTTGCCAGACACAACCCGTCTGTTCCTGTGCCATGATTACAAGGCGCCCGGCCGAGAGATCTACGCCCATGAAACTTCCGTTGTGGAGCAGCGCGAGCACAACATTCATGTGCATAACGGAATCAGCGAAGACGACTTCGCAACTATGCGCAATGAACGTGACGCCACCCTGGATATGCCACGGCTGATTCTGCCTTCGGTGCAGATTAATATGCGCGCCGGCGAATTGCCCCCAGCGGAAGAAAACGGACAGGCCTATTTGAAAATTCCTCTAAACCTGTTCTGAGCTGCTGATGAACCTATCCCGTTACCTGCCCGTATTGCGGTGGGGCAAGCAGTATAATCGCCAGCAGGCAGGCAGCGATTTGGTGGCAGCACTGATTGTCACGGTAATGCTGATACCGCAGTCATTGGCCTACGCTTTGCTAGCAGGTTTGCCTGCTCATATTGGCTTGTACGCCAGTATATTGCCGCTGGTGTTATATGCGCTTTTTGGCACCAGCCGTACCTTGTCGGTGGGCCCGGTCGCCGTTGCGTCGCTGATGACCGCGGCGGCGCTTGCGCCTCTGGCGCAGGCCGGTAGTGCTGAATACATCATGGGCGCCGTTGTGCTGGCGTTGATGTCGGGGTTGATGCTGGTTTTAATGGGTGTGTTACGCCTGGGTTTTCTGGCCAACTTTCTTAGCCATCCGGTTATCTCGGGCTTTATCACGGCTTCCGGCATTGTGATCGCAGCGAGCCAGTTCAAGCACGTGTTCGGGATAACCGGGTCAGGCCATAACCTGTTTAATATAGGCCGTTCGCTTTGGGCATCGGCGAGTGACATCAATCTGGTTACGATGGCGGTGGGTGTGAGTACGCTGGTGTTTTTGATGTTGGCGCGTACTCGCCTTAAACCTGTCTTGTTGGCGTTAGGGATGGCACCGCGGCTGGCCGATGTGGCTACCAAAACGGCGCCCATTCTGGCGGTAGTGTTAACCACCCTGGCGGCCTGGTTCTGGCAGTTGCAGCTTCAGGGGGTAAAGCTGGTAGGGCATGTTCCTTCCGGGCTGCCACAGTTAGCCTGGCCACAAGCCGACTGGGTGCTTTGGCAGCAGTTGGCAGTGAGCGCTTTACTGATCAGCGTGGTCGGGTTTGTGGAGTCGGTGTCGGTAGGCCAAACCTTGGCGGCCAAACGCCGCCAACGGATTGACCCCGATCAGGAACTGATCGGGCTGGGCGCGGCCAATCTGGGTTCGGGTATCTCTGGTGGCATGCCGGTAACCGGCGGGTTTTCCCGTTCAGTGGTGAATTTTGACGCTGGTGCCGAAACGCCGGCGGCCGGAATCTACACGGCGGTGGGTATTGCGGTGGCCACCCTGTTCCTGACCCCGGCCATTGCCTGGTTGCCGCAGGCCACGCTGGCGGCGACGATCATAGTGGCGGTGTCTACGTTGATTGATATTCCGGCACTGAGGCGCACTTTCCGCTATTCACGCACCGATTTCGGTGCCATGCTTGCCACCATTGTGTTGACTTTGGGGCACAGTGTAGAGGCTGGTATTATCACCGGGGTGGCCTTGTCTCTGGGGCTATTTTTATATCGTACCAGCCGACCCCACTGCGCCGTGGTTGGTCGGGTGCCAGGCAGCGAGCACTTTCGTAATGTGTTGCGCCATAAAGTAGACGTATGCCCGACGGTGACATTTTTACGGGTAGACGAAAGCCTGTACTTTGCCAACGCCCGATTCCTGGAAGAAACGGTGTTGGATATTGTGAACCGCGAACCACAGCTGACGGATTTGGTGCTGGTGTGCCCGGCAGTGAATCTGGTAGATGCTTCGGCGCTTGAAAGCCTTGAGACGATTAACGAGCGCCTGATAGATGCCGGTGTGCGGTTGCACATGTCAGATGTAAAAGGGCCGGTGATGGACCGGCTTAAACGCACGGAGTTTTGTCAGCACTTGAGTGGTGGCATATTTTTGAGCGCCCATGAGGGCTGGAAAGCGCTGGTAACGGGCGCCAAAAACAATGATTCATAGCCGATAGAGATCAGCACGGCAGGTATCCGGTCGCCGCTGACTACGCAGATGGGCCAGACACATGGGTATGACTGAGAACCTGCTTTCTACCACCCAATGGGTGATTACGGCGTTGCTATTCGCCGTTATTTTGCTGGCGGCTGTGCGCAGTGTCGACTGGCATAAGCTACGGCAAGACACCTCGTTGCAGCACACTTTCTTCGGCGCCGCCGTGGTGCTCGGGTTTGTGTGGCAGTTGCGCGCTGGCATATCACCGGGGCTGTCTATTCACGTATTTGGCATTACCCTGGTTACCTTGATGTTGGGCTGGGGTCTGGCCGTATTGGCGGGTTTGCTGGCACTGATGATTACAGTGATCACTGGCCGTGAACCGCTGGTTATGTTTGCTGCCAATGGACTGATAACAGTGATGGTGCCTGCGCTGGTCAGTTACGCCATCATGCTGTGGGAGCGCCACCGCGACTTCAACAATTTCTTTGCGTATATTTTTGTCTGCGGATTTTTCGGTTCGGCCATTTCGGTGGCAGTGGCCGGCGTGGTGATGTGTCTGATGCTATGGACCAGCGGCGTGTACACCTTTGCCGAGCTGGTGTATGAATACCTTAGCTATCTTCCCTTGTTCATGATTCCGGAGGGCTTTGCCAACGGCGCGTTTGTAACAGGGCTAATGGTGTTCCATCCGGATCGCCTGACCACGCTGGATCAGCGCCGCTATCGTTGAGCCGCGGCTTTGTTGCCAGAGGTCAATGCAAGGGTGGCCAGGCTGCTACGGTGCGGTGTTAATGGCCGCTATGTGCGTGGTCAGGCACTGATTCTTTTGTTGCCAGCGCCGCACCCATGGCAATACCGTATCGCTGGCCATGGGCCGCGCCACGCCGAAACCCTGAATGCTATCGCAGCCTAACGTTTTCAGCATATTTGCCTGTTCCGGTGTTTCCACGCCTTCCGCCAGCACGTTAAGGTCAAAACGTTGGCACAGAAACATAATGCTTTCTACAATCGCTTTGTCGTTCGGGTTGTCCAGCATGCCGCTGACAAAACTGCGGTCAATTTTAATCATATTGACCGGTAAGGTTCGCATGTAGGTCAGCGATGAAAATCCGGTACCAAAATCGTCTAACGCCAGTGTCAAACCGAGTTCACGACAACAATCCAGCATCTGGCGCACCTGATGGATGTCGTCCAAAGCCGAAGATTCCAGCACTTCCAAGGTAATCAGATGCGCTGGTAGATCGGGAAACCGACCTAACTCCGCCGCGATAAATTCAAGAAAATGCCAGTTGCTAAGAAAAGTAGCGCTCATGTTAATACTCACGCCGATATCGTCAAACCCCTGTTTGCGCCAGCCTTGCAGAGTCTCCAGTGCCCGGTGGACGACCCATTTGCCCAGGGGTACGTCCAGATGACTGTTTTCAACATCGGGTAAAAATGCGCTGGGTAATAGTAGACCTCGCTCGGGGTGGTGCCAGCGGATCAGCGCCTCCAGGCCGATTAACGCGCTATCATTTAGCCGGATTTGCGGCTGATAAAACAGCTCGAATTCATTCTGGGCTAAGCCGCGGGAAATATCCGTAAGCTGGTCACGGCGCTTTTGCAGATGCTCGTTCAGCAGTGGATCGAATTGGTGAATCAGGTTGCGACCTTTTTCTTTGGCCAGGTACATGGCTTGATCGGCGTGACGAATCAGGCCTTCCGCGTCGGTGTTGTCTTCGGGATAGCGGGTAACGCCCAAGCTTGCTGACAGCTTTAGGGTGTCGCCATTGATGACCATCGATTCGCGCACAATGTCCAGCAGGTACTGGCAGCTGTTTTCATCGCGCGGCCGCTGAATAACCAGCAGAAACTCGTCGCCACCCACGCGCGCCACAATGTCGCCGGGCGGAAGTTGTGAGGCCAGTCTTTCTGACAAAATGCGCAGTGCGCGATCGCCAATATTAACGCCGTGCTGGTCATTGATGGCTTTGAAGCCGTCCAGATCCATAGACACTATCCACAACTGTCGCTGCTGCATGGCTGCGTGCAGGCAGGCTGCTTCAAGCCGCTGATTGGCCAGCTGGCGGTTGGGCAAGCCGGTCAGGGTATCGTAATGGGTGGCGCGGTCCAGATCTTTGGCGTGATTTTTCAGGGCGGTAATGTCAGAGAAGGATGCGATGTGATAATAACCGTTACCGTCGCTTAATTTTACCCTTTGGATTGACAGCAATTCCAGATATTCTTCTCCGTTTTTGCGCCGATTCCACACTTCGCCTCGCCAATAACCGCGGGTAAGCAGAGAACTCCACAGAGTCTGGTAGTAATCTGCAGATTGGCGGCCCGAACTCAATATGCGCGGATTTTGGCCAATCACTTCGTTGTGGTAGTAACCGGTAATCTGTGAAAACGCCGGGTTGGCGTCCACAATGACGTTGTTTTCATCGGTGATCAGAATGCCCTCGCAGCTTTGTTCGAACATGCTGTCGGCAATGCGCAGGCTACGCTGGGCTGCCTTGGTGGCAGAGATGTCACTCTGAATAATGATAAAGCCGGGCGCAACGCCTTCGATTTTACCCACTGGAATGCACTGGCAATGAACCCAGAATGGGTGTTTTTTGCTGTTGTAGACTTGCAGGTCAATATCGAACTGCGTGCGCTGCAGCATGCGCCGCCGGATAAACCGTATGCTGTTGATGTCGGTGCCTGGCCCGTACAGAAATTCCGCCGGGCGGGCGCCTTTTACGCTGGCCAGGGAGCGCCCGGCTATTTTTTCAAATGCGGTGTTTGCCCACACGATTCGGGCGTTTTCATCCAGCAACAAGGCTGTGTTCTGGCTCAATGCCGCAACCAGAGCGATGCCAGAAAGATGTTGTGAGTTGTCGCTCAGATTCGGGAGCTGCGGATATTTCATAGCCTGACAGGGTTACCTTTTGCAGTCGGTTGCACCATATGCTTTTTGGAAAAACGATTGCTAAGTGTGGTGATAGACGCAAAGCTTGCTCTCAGTTGCGCCAATGGGAGTGCTTCTGCAGCTTGCGCTGAAGCGTCCGGCGATGCATGTGCAACGCTCTTGCTGTGGCGGATATGTTGCCGTCGTGCTCGTCAAGAACGCGCTGTATGTGTTCGCGCTCCATTTCCTCCACCGAAGGCGGTTCCGACCGTACCTCCGGCGCTTTGTTCAGGAATTCAAAACCGGCAATCAGCTGGTTCACGGTTACCGGTTTGCACAAATAATTCACGGCACCGCGACGCATGGCCTCAACCGAAGTTGCAATACTGCCGTAACCGGTTAACACCAGAACGGCCAGGCGCGGCTTGCAGTTTAGCAACTCAGGCAGCAACTGTAACCCACTTTCGCCAGCCAGGTTAAGGTCTAGAACGCAGTGGCTGAAGTGTCGGTCGGCGAGCGCTGCGATTGCTTGTTGGGCCGTTTGTGCGGTTGTGGCTTCGATGTTCTGGCGTAACAGTGAGCGTTGCAGCACCTGCAAAAACGCTTCGTCGTCGTCAATCAATAACCACAGTGGTTGGTTGCTCATAACGGCTTGTTCATCTGCTTGTTCATAGAGAATACTCCGCGGCCGGCAACTCAATGATCATGGTGGTGCCGCGTCCATCGGCGCCGTTTGAGCGCGCCTTCAGCTTGCCACCAAGGCGGCCGATGGTGGCGTTAGACAAAAACAACCCAACGCCCATGCCGGTTTCGGAATTTACGATGCTGGCGCCGGGTGAATCCAGCAGCGCCGATGCCAGGCCGGCACCCTGATCTTCCACAATGATTTCTACCCAGTTTGGGTCGGGGGCTTGTGCGCTGACGGCAACCCATTGCGGGCTGGCAGTAATGGCATTGGCCAGCAGGTTCAGCACGGCTTGGTCCAGAGTGGCATCTACCTGCACGTTACGCGGCGGAAACGGTCGTTGCCAGTGTATGTTCGCCTCTGGCCAGAGCAAGGTTGTGGATTCCTGCAGGCGTTGCAGCCACTGCTCTAGCCGAAGGGTTTCCAACTGCGACAGTTTGGCTTGCATGGCGGAGGCAGACAACTGTTGTAAATGGTGGCTGCAGAGCGCCAGCTGCGACGACATCAGCTCCAGGTCGGCACTGAGATCGGCGTCGGGTGGCAGGGTTTTAAGCTCCTCGACCAGCAGCGTTAGCGTGTTCATCGGAGTACCCAAGCGATGGGCAATAGCGGCGGATGACAGCCCCAACGAAATAATCTGTTCATCCCGCAGGCGGGTTTCCCGGCTTTGGGACAGCCGCAATTGCTGGCGCCGCAGCTGGTGCGCCAGGGTGCCAACCGCCAGTACCAGAATAACCGCCGTCAGCACAAACGTAACCCACATGCCTATTAAATGCAGCTGGGCCAGGTTTGCACCGTGGTCGTGGGCCATGCTGGAAACGGCGCCGGAGCTGATGGGCTGGTGCCATAGCATTAGCAGTGAATATATCAGCACGCTGCCTATGGTCAGGCCAATGGCGTGATTCAAAGGCACCAGCACCAAGGCGATGGCCAGAGGCAACAACAGCAATGACACCAGTGGGTTGGTGTAGCCCCCGGTGTTATAAAGCCAGCAGCCTATTAACAACAGATCGAGCCCAAGCGTCATGGTGACCGGCGGTATGGATTGAGGCGGGCGACGGGTGAACCACAGCCAGGCCAGGGTGGCCAGCACGCCATAGGCGAGGCACACCAAAAGGGCCTGGGCGCGGTGGCTCAAGGTGATAAAAGCATCGGTGACGGCAATGGCCAGTAACATGATGGTTACTATGGCCAGGCGCATTCCCAGCAAATAGCGCGCGGCACCTTGAAAGCCGGTTTGGGAGAGTGTTAGCCATTCCATAGGGCGTTGGTTACCCGTTAGCGCTTTGAGTCATTCTTGGCGGTAGCACACCAGAACCTGGCTGAGCAGGTCGCCCGCCAGTTGCAGCGGCTTGTCGGCACTATCATACCACTGCAGGCATTCGGATAAGGCAACTTCGGCCGGGATGCTCAAAGGCTGGGTGTTGCTGTCAAGCCAGTCGGGCTGGTAGCTGCATTGGTTGTCTTGCGGGAAGAGCGCGACGTAGGCAATGCCGGTTTCCACCAGGTCCTGGAAAAAGTGCGAGCCATAAGATAGGTCCGGCACCATGTCACCGGACATTTCAGCTACTTCCACCAGGACAGCAACCCGTGCGATATCGGCGAAACGGACCGGTACGCCCAGCTCCGGGCTACTGGTACCCCAGCGGCCCGGACCAATCAGCATCACTTTCTGGTTCTCGGGCGTATCCCTTACCAGGGTGCCGACCAGACGCGCCAGATCGTGGCGCTGGCTGATCGTCAACACTGAGTAACGCGCCGCATCTACCCGAATAATGCGATGAATGGGCAGTTTGATGTTGCCGCCCATAAAGTGACCGTGAGTCCGGAACAATGTGTGCTTACGGCCCAGGTTTTCTGGAATGGTAACCGCTCCGGTGTCGCCCAGTGTGGCGAGAGGTCGGCATTGCACCAGGTTGATGGCGGGTTCGCCGTGACTATTGAGATGCAGAGTGAACTCTACATCGACCGGGTGTTGATAGGCAGTTTCCAGAGTATGGAGCAGCTGGGTCAGGCGCGGTACAAATCCGGTGTTGCGTACCAGTGGGCGGAATGTCAGCCGCCATACCGGTTCCGCCAGTTTCAGTTCCCGCGCCCGTTCGCTGGCTTCACGGTCTATCTCCGCCAAGTGCGCCATGGGCAAATCGGCTATTTGTTCTGTCAGCAGGCTCAGGGGACGGGTGACCAGTTCACCGCTGTGTAGGTCCAGGGCGTCTACCAGGTGTTGGGAAAATTGATAACTTTCACCGGGGTTGCGAAACGGCTGGCGGGTAGGGAAGTCCAGCGCCATAACGCAGGCATGGTCGCCTTCAATTCGGTCAACAGCGCGAGTGCCCAGCCCCATCACCAGCCGCACCATCCCGGCTTTCGGGTCCATGTCGGCATCCCAGGCGAAGGTGTTACGCGAAACTCCAACGGCGGCTGCGTCGGGCAGATAATACTGCCCATGGAAACGGCCGTTGACCCTCTGGATCAGCAGCGCCATGGGCTCTTCCTGCTGGTCAAGGCCCCGCTGCTGGCGGTACACCAGCGCGTCATGGCTCATGGACGACGCGTATACCGCGCGAATGGCATTCTCCAGAGCCAATAGCCGCTCTTCCGGTGGCCCCTGATTCACTACAAACACACTTTCGTATTTCCCGGCGAAAGCGTTGCCAAAACTGTCTTCCTGCAGGCTGCTGGAGCGTACCAGGATCGGATATTGGCCGTAGTGATCCAGTAAGCGTTCAAGTTCGCTGAGAACGTCGGGCGGAAATCTCCCGGTCAGAATGCCATCCCGCAGGGCGTCCGCTTCGGCCAGATACCCGGCGGCGGAACGCTGGCGCATGATAGCGGGCCACAAGCCATTGTGTACCAGAAAACCGTAGTAGGCGTCGGTTGCCAGGTAGTTGGAATCGTGGGGTTCCAGGCAGTGGTTGCCCAGAGCCGGTGTGTCTTTTTGCAGGATCGCACGGGCAATCAGCATGCCGGTGGCTTTGCCGCCAATAAAACCGGTGCCCACCATGCGGCTGCGAATGTTCAATAAATCGGCCAGCGTCAGGTACTTTTGGGCCAAGGCGAGCATGCGTTCTTCGGGACTGATAAGCAGCGGCAAAATAAGCTGATGGTAGTGGACAATAGCGCCCTGGTCGTTTTGCGCCAATGCTTCGCTGGCCTGTTGAAACAGTCGATCCCAATGGTCCAGTAACGGCTGTTGGTTGCTGCGGCTTTGCTCCAGACTGGCCTGCAGGCGGGTAGCGTCACTGCTGTCGGTTACCGGTGTAAAGCGACCGTCGTGCTCGCGATGAGGCAAAAACATAGTGGGTGATTGTCGTCGCCAGGCCTTCACCGGATGAATTTGTACGTTATCGCCGTGGCGATACACATCAATCATTACCTGGGTGGTGCGGCGAATTTTGTCTAAGGTAGCGCGGGAGTGGCGCTGGGGATGCAGTGCGAACCAGGCCACGGTGTCTAGCTGGAACAGAAGCGGGCATACCACCCGGAAAAAATTGCCCACCATAGCGTCTGTGGCCCAGGCATTGAGCAGATCGCTGAGGCAGTCACAGATATAAAAGGCGCCGCGGCCGTGGGTTTCAATCAGCTGCCATACGGCGCTGGTGAAGGTTTCAAAGCCGCCCAGCGCGTCAATAACAATGGTGTTAACGGCAGGGTTGTCAGCAACCAAAGGGGAGTGCTGACCGAATCGCATATAAATAACTTGGCGACCGGCGGCCGTAGCCGATTCAATAAACGGGGTAACGAAGCGGCGATAATCGGCCAGGTCGCTGACGCGCCAGACCACATTATCGCCAATGCGCAGGCTGTCCAGCACTTCATCCAAACCGTCAAGACCGGTTGAAACCCGGTCGGTTAAGGATGAGGTGCCAGCAGCCTGGTTAATCATATCAGCGGATCAGATCACGCCCATGGCATTCATTGCCTTGGCTACCCGGATGAAACCGGTGGTGTTGGCGCCTAGCACGTAGTCGCCTTCCGCGCCAAACTCAACCGAAGTCTCATAGCAGCTCTTGTGAATCTCGATCATGATTTCTTCCAGGCGTTTCTGGGTATAGTCAAAGGTCCAGGAATCACGGCTGGCGTTTTGCTGCATTTCCAGCCCGGAGGTGGCAACGCCACCGGCGTTAGCGGCTTTGCCCGGGCCGTACATCAAGCCAGCATCCTGGAAAAGCTGGATGCCTTCTGGCGTAGTCGGCATGTTGGCGCCTTCGGCTACAGCAATACAGCCATTTTCCACCAAGGTCTTGGCGTCATTGCCGTTGAGTTCGTTCTGGGTCGCACAGGGCAGGGCAATATCGCAGGGCACGGTCCAAATATTACCATGTTCAGTGTATTTGGCTTTTGGGTGGTATTCCAGGTAAGCCTTAATGCGGCGGCGCTCCACTTCCTTCAAACGCTTGAGCGTCTCGACGTTGATGCCATCTTCGTCGACGATTATACCGGCAGAGTCGGAACAGGCAATCACCTTTGCACCCAGCTCGTGAGCCTTGGCGATAGCGTAAATGGCGACGTTGCCAGAGCCTGAAACCACCACGCGCTTGCCGTCCAGAGAGTCACCACGGGCTTTCAGCATTTCGTGGGTAAAGAACACGGTGCCGTAGCCGGTGGCTTCTTTGCGCGCAAGGCTGCCGCCCCAGCCTAGTCCTTTACCGGTCAGCACGCCAGACTCATAACGGTTGGTGATGCGCTTGTACTGGCCAAACAAATAGCCGATTTCGCGGCCGCCAACGCCAATGTCGCCTGCGGGTACGTCTGTGTATTCGCCGATGTGGCGGTACAGCTCGGTCATCAAGCTTTGGCAGAAACGCATGACTTCGTCATCAGACTTGCCCTTAGGATCAAAGTCCGAGCCGCCTTTGCCGCCGCCGATGGGTAGTCCAGTCAATGCGTTTTTGAAGATCTGCTCAAAACCCAAGAACTTGATGATGCCCAAGTAAACCGACGGGTGAAAACGCATGCCGCCTTTGTAGGGCCCCAGAGCGCTGTTAAATTCAACGCGAAAGGCTCGATTGATCTGAATCTCGCCGCTGTCGTCTTGCCAGGGCACCCGAAAAATAATTTGGCGTTCCGGCTCACAAATGCGCTGAATGATTTTTTTGTCGGCGAATTCGGGGTATTTCACCAGTACCGGGCCCAGAGTTTCCAAAACTTCGTGAACGGCCTGGTGGTATTCGGTTTCGCCCGGGTTGCGGTGCAAAACGTCCTGGAAAATAGGTTCCAGTTTTTCGTCCAGTCGTGCGTTCATAAGTACCTCCTTGGAAGGCCTGAATAGTGTGAGTATCAAAGGATATGTAAAAAAAGGGGTAGAATTCCACCATATTCCATGGGTTATTACAAGAAAATACGTATAGAGTTTCTCTCAGATATATGCTTGCCACGCGCGCACGAGGTACCTCCTTTGGGCTGCGGCAACGTGCCACAGGCGGGCTGGCGGCTAGCTGGGTAACATTGGCATTAAATTTTGAACATGCGCCGATGGATGGGAACAAAAATGCGGAAAAAACCACTAGGCAGACTGGTTGCGTGCACATTGAGCGGCTTGACTCTGTTACCGCTGCAAGCCCATAGCCAACAGGCAGATGAAACCGAACAGCTGTTAATTCGGGTAACTGAAGGCCAACGCGCTGCCGTTGGTTTGGCCAGCATGGCCAGTGAACCGATACAGCGTTTGACCAGTAACCCGGCTGTTTCCCTGTCGCGTATGGGTGGCCGAGGGCTAGAGCCGATTATACGTGGACAAGGCCGGGAGCGGGTGGATGTGCTACTAGACGGTATTCGTGTGGAAGGCGCCTGCCCCAACCGTATGGACCCGCCCACCAGTCGCCTTAGCTCGGCGCTGGCGCCAAGCTTACAAGTGCTTACCAATAACCAGACATTGCGCTGGGGGCCGGTAGCCGGAGGCCAGATCGTCGCCACCACAGCCGACCCTTCATTCAATGGCCGGACAACCACTGGCCAAGTCACCGTGGGTGGGGCGGATAACGGTAACGGCAAATTGGCCAATGCAGCGGCCGCGGTAGGCAGCGACGATGCCTGGCTGAGGCTGTCTGGCGGTTACGACGAGGCCAACGATTATGAAGACGGTAGTGGTAATGACGTGCGCAGTGCCCATAAAAACGCGGAAGGCAGGGTAGAGGGTGGGTGGCGCAGTGCGAACGATGTTTATGTGAAAGCCATGACCAGTCGCCAGGAGGAACGTGATGTGAAATACGCCGGCTCCGGCATGGATGCGCCGAAAACCGACACCGATCTTTACCGCCTTGAATTGAGTGCGCCTGTGGCCAAGGGCGAATGGTCACTGCTGGCCTGGCAGGCCGATGTTGACCACATCATGGACAATTTCAGCCTGCGCCCGGTGGGTATGATGAAAATGCAGACCAATTCCACCACCCAGACCCGCGGCTTGCGCTTTATTCTGGACCAAAGTCCCACGGGTCGCATCGATTGGGCTGCCGGCGTAGACGTCGAAACCAACGACTGGGACGCCACGCTGTTCAATGTGACCGGGGCCATGCCAATGGCGGCCTCGCTGATGTGGCCAGGTGTGGGGCGTGAGCGGGCGGGCGTGTTTGCAGAAGCCTTCATGCGACTGGGCTCGGCGGCCAAAGTGGGTGCGGGCTTACGTTATGATCGGGTGGAAATGGACGCCACCAAGGCGGACCAGGTTGGGGGCATGGGGCTCACTCCGGCCACGCTGTATCAGAGTGAATACGGCGTAAACTCCATGCCAGCGAATGACGACAGCGTCAGCGGCTTTGCCAGTGCTGAATGGCGACTGCCCCAACAGCAGGCACTGACCCTGACTGGCAGCCGAAGCGTGCGCAGCCCTGGCGTAACGGAACGCTATATTGCTCGCAGCACGGCGAGCGATAGCTGGATAGGCAACCCCCAGCTGGAAACCGAGAAACACTACAAACTGGAACTGGCGCTCAGTGGCCAGAGTGGCAATTGGCGCTGGAAGCCGGTTGTATGGGCAGATCAAGTCGAGGACTTTGTATTGCGTTACAAGCAAGAAAATGGGGTTGAAGGCTGTAATAAGTCAGGTGGCTGTTCGCGCTACGAAAATATCGACGCCCGTTTGCTAGGCGTGGAAGCTAATTTAGGCTGGAGTGACGGCACCTGGAGCAGCAACAGCGCCCTGGCCGCCGTTCGTGGCGAAAATCGCGACGATAACCGGCCCCTGCCGCAAATCCCGCCGCTGCAATTTATACAGACGCTGGGCTGGCAGCAGCATGGCCACAGCATCGAAGCGCAGTGGCAGTTGGCGCGGCGTCAGGACCGTATTGACCTGGCTTCCGGCCTGGACGCAGGAGCCTCGCCCGGTTATGGCGTGTTCAATGTGTCAGGCAGCCATCCTTTGACCGGATATCTGACCTTCAATTGGGCCCTGGACAACCTGTTTGATAACACCTGGGCGCCTCATGTTAGCCGCAGTAACAGTGATCCGTTTAATCCTGAGGCCGTGCGTGTCAATGAGCCAGGCCGTACTGTTCGGGCAGCGTTAACTGCACGCTGGTAGTGCATGAAATTTGGGGGTTGTCCGCTTTAATAGCCAGTGGATGACCATTTTACCCCGTGCCGGTGCGAAACGCTGCGCACGGGGGTTTTTTATGGCGAGCCGTGTGCCGTTGTTGCTGGTGCCATGGGCTATGCTTTTGTCAGCCAACCTTGCCGGGTTGCAGTGTCCCTGCGGGGCGTATTCTGATAACCTACAGTTATTAGGTAATAACTTTTATGATTTGGCGTTTGCGGCTGAACAAGCTGCGAAACAAGGAGTATCCGGTGGTGAACAATCAGCTTATCAGCCGCCCGTTACGGGCTTATGTGGGCGCTGTTGTGGGCGTGCTCTTATGGGGTTTGACTTGTAGCGCGCAAGCGCAGTCTGTGTCTGGCGAGCTTGCCACGGCGGCGGTAGAAAGCCGCTCTTTGGCCGAAACCGTATTGCTGGACGGCGTGATTGAAGCCGTGCAGCAAAGCACGGTGTCAGCCCAGACCAGCGGCAAGGTATTGCAACTGCCGTTCGATGTGGACGACTCTGTTCGCCCTGGCGATCTGATTGTGCAGCTGGAAGACAGCGAACAGCGGGCTCGGGTGAGCCAGGCGCAAGCTGCCGTTAACGAAGCCCGGGCCGCATTGTCGGATGCGAAACAGCGGTTCGCCCGTATTGAAAGCGTGCACAAACGCGGTTTGGTATCGGGCCAGGAGTTTGATCAGGCCCGCAATAATCTGGCCGGCGCCCAGGCCCGCGCTGAGCGTGCCGATGCGGGTATGGTTGAAGCCCGCGAACAGCTCAGTTACACCCGTATTGAAGCGCCTTACGGCGGTATTCTGACCGAACGCCACGTGGAAATCGGTGAGTCGGTCAGTCCCGGTCAGGCCCTGTTAAGCGGTTTATCGCTAGAGCAGCTGCGGGTGGTCGTGGACTTGCCTCAACGCTACGCCGCCAGCGCCCGCGCCGAGCGCCAGGCCACCGTTACCCTGGCTGACGGCCGGGTACTGAAAACCGGCGAAATGACCTTCTACCCCTACGCCAATGCAAAAACCCACACCTTTCGCTTACGCATGGCACTCACCGAACCCAATGGTTCGCTGTTCCCGGGGATGCTGGTAAAAGTGGAGGTGCCGGTCAGCCGTTCGCAAACACTTTTGGTGCCGGCCAGCAGTCTGGTGCAGCACAGTGAGCTGCGCGCTGTGTATGTGATGGATAGTAACGGCAAACCGCGCCTGCGTCAGGTTCGCACGGGTAAAATAGCCGATAACCAGATCGAAATTCTGGCGGGCGTCAGTGCTGGCGAGGAAGTGGTGCTCAATGCCAGCGAATTACTCGGTAGCGCACTCCTTTTAATCCCGCCAGCGCAGGAGCAAGCGCTGTGAGCCAGTCGCTGCCACCGACGTCACCTTCGGGCTCTCCCTCGCAGCCTGCGCCCACTGCGCCATCAACCCCTTCAGCAGGGGTTGGCCTATCTGGCGCCATAGCGCGACTGTTTCAGGACAATCACCTGACCCCCCTGATTATGCTGTTGTCCATCATCCTGGGCGTTCTGGCAGTGGTGGTCACGCCAAAAGAAGAAGAACCGCAGATTGATGTCACCATGGCCGATATCATGGTGGCGTTTCCCGGTGCCAGCGCCCGCGAAGTGGAAAGCGCGATTGCCACGCCTGCCGAACAGGTGATGAGTGAAATTGCCGGTGTTAAACACGTGTATTCGGTATCGCGCCAGGGCCAGGCGGTGATTACCGTGCAATTTGAGGTGGGCATACCGCGCCAGGAGGCGCTGGTGCGGCTTTATAACCAGGTGTATTCCAACCAGGACTGGCTGCCCGCCAATCTGGGTGCCAGTCAACCGTTGGTTAAACCTAAAGGCATCGACGATGTACCGGTGATGACACTCACCCTGTATGACCCACAGCACGGCCATAGCGGCGAGGAGCTCACCCGCCTTGCGCACATGTTAGAAGTGGCCCTGAAGCGGGTGCCGGGTACCCGTGATGTATACACCGTGGGCGGCATACCCGACCGGGTGGATATCCGTTTTGATCCGGCCCTGTTGGCCGGTTTTGGCCTGACCGTTGACGATCTGCAACAGGCCCTGCTGGCCGCGAACAGCAGTTCTCAGGAAGCCCGAATTACCCGCAACAATGTATCGATCCCCATTCAGGCCGGTACGCTGCTAACCCAAATAGACGAAGTGCGCCGTCTGGTTGTGGGTATGGATCAGGGTGCGGCGGTTTATCTGGAGGATGTCGCCAGCGTCAGCCGCGGTAATACGGTTGCTGACCAAAGCGTGATGACCGGTTTTGGGCCGGCCCATCAGGGTTCTTTTCAAAAGGGTACTCATCAGAATAACAACAACTCGGCGTTCATAGGCCAGCCTGGGCAAGTCTTCCCGGCGGTCACCCTGGCCATCGCCAAAAAGCCGGGCGAAAACGCGGTGGAGATCACCCGAGCTATTGAGCAGCGCATAGAGCAATTACGCAATCGCGTTCTGCCGGTCGATGTGCAGGTGCTGGTGACCCGTGATTACGGCGCAACCGCCTCGCAAAAAGCCCGCAAACTGATTTCCGATCTAATATCGGCCACCCTGTGCGTGGTGCTGCTGGTACTGGTCGCCATGGGCTGGCGCCAGGCGTTGATTGTGGGTGTTGCGGTATTGATTACGTTGCTGCTAACCCTGGTATTTTCCTGGGCCTGGGGTTTTACCCTGAACCGGGTGTCGCTGTTTGCGCTGATTTTCTCCATCGGAATATTGGTGGACGATGGCATCGTGATTACCGAAAACATCAACCGCCGCATCCAGAACTCGCGCCGCCCGATCAAAGAGATTATTCCGCTGGCGGTGGACGAAGTGGGTACGCCCACCATCATGGCCAGTCTGACGATTATGGCGGCCTTGCTGCCTATGGCGTTTGTCAGCGGCTTGATGGGGCCCTACATGAGCCCGATTCCCATTAACGCCTCGGCCGGTATGGTGCTGTCGCAGATTGTGGCTTTTATAGTGGCGCCCTGGCTGGCTCTGCGCCTGCTGCGTCACAAAAAAGGCGATCTTGCGCAGCCGGAACACGAATCTGAAAGCTTCTCTGACCGTTCTTCTGACAGCTCTTTTGAAAATTCGGCCGAAGGCGTGAGCCCCCGCATGCTGGGCCTGTTCAGCCGCGTGCTGGTGCCATTTTTAGGGGACCATCGCTTGCGCCGTGGCCTGCTGGCATCGGTGGTTATCCTGCTGACTCTGGCAGCGACCGCACTGCCGGTGTTTCAGGCAGTGATCCTGAAGATGCTGCCGTTTGACGACAAATCTGAACTGCAGGTTGTCGTGGATATGCCCGAAGACACGCCGGTTGAGGTGACTGCCCGGGTGTTGATGGAAATGGGCCACTATCTGGAAACGGTGGAAGACGTCGACAACTGGCAGACATATGCCGGCACCGCGGCACCGATCAACTTCAACGGTCTGATTCGCCAGTACTATCTTCGCTCTGACCCGTACCAGGGCGATATTCAGGTCAACTTCAGTAGCGGTGACCGGCGTGACCAGCCATCTCACAATATCGCCCAGTCGTTGCGCCAGCCGCTGACCACCATTGGCGAGCGTTATGGCGCCAGTGTGAAAATTGTGGAAGTGCCGCCGGGTCCGCCGGTGCTGTCGCCGCTGGTGGCAGAGATTTACGCGGTAGACCCGCAGCAGCGGGCAACATTGGCGCGCTCTGTGGCCGCCGGTATGCAAGATGTGACCGGCCTAGTAGACATCGACACCACGCTTGAAGCACCTATCCGCCAGTGGGAAGTGGTGGTTGATCGTGACCGCGCCGCGCGCCTGGGAGTGTCGCAGAGGCAGGTGGTAATGGCATTGCAAACTGCCCTGGGCGGCAGCGGTGTGAGCTATCTGCACGACGACCACGCCAAATATCCGGTGCCCATCCGGGTGATTCTGTCAGACGCCGACAAAGCCCGCCCCCCGGCTTTGCTGTCGCTGAATCTGCGCAGCCGCGATGGCGGACTGGTGCCGCTGGCCAGTATTGCGGACATCCGTGAGGCAGGCTGGCAGGGTGCGATTTATCACAAGAACCTGTTGCCGGTTACCTACGTGACCGCGGACATGGCAGGCGCTATCGATTCGCCGCTCTACGGCATGTTTGCCATGGTCGACCAGTTGGAACAGCGAACGGACGCGCCCGAGCAGTTTTTCATTCGCCAGCCGGACTTACCCGAAGCTGGCGCCCTGAAATGGGACGGTGAGTGGCAGATTACCTACGAGACTTTCCGCGATATGGGCATGGCCTACAGCGTGGGTATTTTCATGATTTTTTTGCTTTTGGTAGCCCAGTTCCGGTCTTATCTGCTACCGCTGGTGATCATGGCGCCCATACCTCTAACCTTGATGGGCATTATGCCGGGCCACGCTCTTTTGGGGCGGGAATTCACCGCCACCAGCATGATTGGCATGATCGCGCTGGCCGGCATTATCGTACGTAACTCGATATTGCTGGTGGTGTTTATTCGCCAGTTGCTGGACGAAGGCATGAGTTTGGAAGACGCCGTCGTTCAGGCCGGTGCGGTGCGGATCAAGCCGATTGCGCTAACAGCAGTATCGGCGATGGTTGGCGCTTACTTTATATTGAATGATCCGATCTTTAATGGCTTGGCTATATCCCTGGTGTTCGGCCTGGCTGTGTCTACTCTTCTGACAGTGGTTGTGGTGCCCTTGTCATACTATGTCATGGCGCGGCGCCGGTGGATTTGAACAGGAAATTTTACCCGATGATAAAACGATTTTTGCCCTGGCTTGTTCTGCTGCTGGCCATTGCTGTGTTCATGATATTGCGAATGACCCGCCCGGAACCCGTTCAGGCTGAAGCCCAGGAGCGCGCTTGGTTAGTGGCCGTGCAAAGTGCTGAATTGATTAACGCTACGCCGCTGTTGCCGTTGTATGGACAGGTCGTGGCTCCGCAACAGCTGACCGTAACGGCAGCTTTGGCCGGGCAGATCGCGCAACGCCCGGTGTCGGAAGGCCAAGCGGTTGCCGCCGGCACGCTGTTAATAGCCCTGGATGACGCCGATGTGGCGCCAGTCCTGGCCCAGGCGCAAGCCGAAGTGACGGATTTGCAGGCGCAAATCGACGCCGAACAGCTGCGCCACGGCAACGATCAGCGTGCATTGAAAAGTGAGCAGTCCATTCTGGCCAGCGCGCAGCGCCAGTTGGAACGCAATGAGTCTCTGCTTAAACGCAACCTTACCTCCCGCGAAGCCTTAGACGGTGTTACCGACGCCTATGCTCGCGCCGAGCTAACCGTCAGCATGCGCCAGCGTACATTGGCTGAACACCCGGCGCGCTTGGCCAGCCTGCAGGCACGGCTGGCCAAGGCTGACGCCAACCTTCAGAGTGTCGAGCGGGATGCCGGACGGGCGCAGGTTATTGCGCCGTTTGACGGTGTGATCACCGATGTGCAGGTGGCCGCTGGCGACCGCGTTAGCAAAAATCAGGCGTTACTGAGTTTATACCCGCGCCAGGGGCTTGAGTTGCGGGCAAGGGTGCCTGACGTGTTTGTTGGGGAGTTGCAGCAAGCCCTGAACCGCGGTGAGCAGCTCAGGGCGACGACCGAAGACGATCGCTACGAATTTATTCTGGTGCGCTTTGCCGGTATTGGCAGTGCTGCCGGCACCGAAGCGATACTGGTGGCTGAGGGCGTGGTGTACGGCCTGCGCCCGGGCAGTTTGCTGCCAGTGACCTTGCAGCGCCCTGAGCAAAAGCAGGTGCTAAGTGTGCCTTACAGCGCACTTTACGGTGCCGATACCTTGTACGCGGTGGATGATGATTCACGCCTACAGCGCTTGCGGGTCGAGCGGGTAGGCGAGGCCCGTAGCGATGATGCCCAGCGTGACGATGCTCGCAACCTGCTGGTGCGCAGCGCCGAACTGCAAGTGGACATGCGCATCATTACCACTCATCTGCCAAACGCCATGAGCGGGCTGAAAGTGGACATTGCCGGAGCGCAGAGCCGGTGACCGATAGGCTCGCAACGGAACAGCCTGAAAGTAACGGTTCTGGTACTGCACCGCCTCGCCGCGGCGTGATAGGCTTTTTTGTGCATCATCGGCTGGCGGCCAATCTGGTCATGCTGGTGATGTTGCTGGGCGGTACGCTGGCGCTGACCCGCATGAACGTGCAATTTTTCCCCACCTTCGCGCTGGATGTGGTCAGCGTAAGGGTGGTGTGGAGCGGCGCCTCCGCTGAAGACATCGAACAAGGCATTACCAACCCCCTGGAGCAGCGCTTGCGCAGCGTTCAGGGGCTGAAAAAGATGACGTCTACGTCGGCCCAGAGTGTGTCGTCCATCACCCTCGAATTTCAGGAGGGCACCGACCCGATTCAGGCTTTAGACGATACCCGCCAACGGGTAGATGAGTTCAACAATCTGCCAGCAGAAGCCGAAGATCCGCGGGTGAGCCGAATTGAACGCTACGAGCCGGTGGCGCGCCTGCTGCTGTATGGCGACGTAGACGCCGACGAACTGCGCCACATGAGCTACCGTTTTGAAGACGAATTGCTACAGCGCGGTATCGACAGAGTGTCTATTCGCGGCCTGCCAGAACAACAAATCAGCATTGATGTGCCGGTGGAACGCCTGGAAACTCTGGGTCTGACGCTGGAACAGATCGCTGATCGTGTGGCCGCGGTGTCCCGTGACTTGCCCGCCGGTTTGTTGGGCCAGCAGGACGCCACCCGCGAATTGCGTGCGGTGGAACAGGCGCGCAGCCCGGAACAGTTTGGCCAGATTCCGCTGCTCAGCGGTGATCGTATTCAGCTACGGCTGGGAGACATTGCCAGCATCCGCCAGGAATCCCGCGATAGCCCGTTAACCCTGACCCGCAACGATTTTCCAGCCGTGGAGCTGCAATTGCAGCGGTCTGAAAACGGCGATTCGCTGGAAGCCGCCGATGCGCTGCAACAATGGTTAGCCGAAACCCGCGCCACCTTGCCACCCAACCTGCAGCTGGAGGTATACGACGAAACCTGGCAACTGCTGGATGACCGAATTTCGCTGCTGACAAGCAACGGCCTGAGCGGGTTATTGTTGGTAGTCTTGCTGCTGTATCTGTTCTTGCCCGGGCGCGTGGCCTGGTGGGTGGCGGTGGGTATTCCTACGGCTTTTTTGGCGGCTTTGGCCATCCTCTGGCTGCTGGGCGGCAGTATTAATATGATCTCGCTGTTTGCGTTGATCATGGCGCTGGGGATTATCGTGGATGACGCCATCGTGGTAGGCGAAGACGCCGACGCTCACGCCCGGATGGGGCAGCCGTCTATGGCGGCGGCCGAGGGCGCCGCAAAGCGCATGGTGTGGCCGGTGCTGGCGTCATCACTGACCACGGTGGCGGCGTTTACGCCTTTATTAATTGTGGGCGGGGTGATTGGCAATATTCTGGGCGATATTCCGCTGGTGATGATTTGTGTGCTGGTTGCATCATTGCTGGAGTGCTTTGTGGTGCTGCCTGCCCACCTGCGCCACGCTTTTATTATTCCTGAAGTGAAGCCGGTCAGCCGCAATGCGGCCGCTAAATGGCTGCGGGCGCCCGGTGCCGGCATCGGACGCTTTCGTGCCGGCTTCGAACGCCACTTTGAACAGTTTCGCGAAGGTCGTTTTCGCCGCCTCTCGCACTTCAGTTTGCGTCACCGCGGGCTGACTATGACCGGGGCAATGGCGATTGCGATCATGACCGTTGGTCTGTTGAGTGGCGGTCGCATTGGTTTTAACTTCTTTCCCACCCCCGAGCCTTCGGTGCTCTACGCTAACGCCAGCTTTGTGGCCGGCACCGACAGCCGCCGGGTTGACCAGTTTATGGTCGACATGGCGCAGAGCATTAACGCCACTGAGCAGGCTTTGGGCGGCAACCTGATATTGCACTCGGTGGTCACCCGTGGAGGTACCCTGGGCGCGGGAGGCAGTTCCCGCAGTGGTGAAGAGCTCGGTTCAATGATGATCGAGCTGGTACCGTCAGACCAACGTAGCGTGCGCAATCCAGAATTTATCAGTGAGTTGCGGGCGAGCCTGTTGCTGCCGGCAGGGTTAGAGAACCTGAGCATTACCGAGCGTGAAGCCGGTCCGCCGGGTCGCGATATTAATGTGCGCCTGACCGGCCCGGATGCGACCCGTTTGAAGCTTGCTGCTGAAGAAGTGGTGCAGGCACTGGCGGTGTTACCGGGTGTGCTGGACGCAGAAGACGATATGCCGTGGGGTCGCGAACAGTTGATCTATCAGGTTAGCCCCTGGGGCGAAGCTCTGGGCCTTACCACCACCGATCTGGGGCGCCAACTGAGAGCTGCTTTTGATGGTCGGGTTGCGCAGATCTATCAGGACGGTCGCGATGAAATGGAAGTGCGGGTGCAGCTGCCGATATATCAGCGCGAGCGCCTTGCCACCCTGTCGCAAATCACCATCCGCGTGCCTGATGGCCGTTTTGTGCCGCTTACTCAGGTGGTGATGTTGGATCACCGGCAGGGCTTTGAGGTCCTGCGCCACGCCGATGGCGTGCTGGCGGTAGAAGTGTCAGCGTCGCTGAACACAGACGTCAGCACCACCAGCGATGTTATTGCAAGCCTGGAAGCCGAAGCGCTGCCCGCCATCGTCAGCCGCTATAACGTGCGTTACAGCTTCGAAGGCCGCTCCGCCGACCAGCGCGAAACCATTGATGATATGAAAACCGGCTTGATTATCGGCGTCGCCTTGATGTACGTGATCCTGGCCTGGATATTTGCCTCCTGGAGCCTGCCGCTGATCGTAATGGCTATTATTCCCTTTGCATTGGTGGGTGCCATTCTTGGGCACTGGTTAATGGGCTTGCAGTTAACGGTGTTGTCACTGTTTGGATTATTTGGCCTGTCGGGCATTGTGGTGAACAACGCCATCATACTGGTGTCGTTTTACAACCAGCAGCGGGAAGCGGGGCTGGGCGTTGACGCAGCCCTGAACGAAGCCGTGGTGCAGCGGGTGCGTGCGGTATTGCTGACGTCGCTGACCACTATTGGTGGGCTGTTGCCACTACTGTTTGAGACCTCTTTGCAGGCTCAGTTCCTGATTCCCATGGCGACCTCTATTGCCTTTGGCTTGGGATTGTCCACCTTGTTGGTGCTGCTGGTGATTCCGGCGCTGCTGTCTTATCTTGAGCAACTAAGGGCCTGGTGGGCCAGGGAGCCAGCATGACTGAGCCGTTACTGAAAGTACGTGGTCTAGGTAAGCATTTTGCCAGCGCCGGGCAAACGGTGAACGTGCTGTCTGGCTTGGAGCTGACTCTGGCGCAGGGCGAATCCTTGGCGCTGATGGGTCGCTCCGGCTCTGGCAAAAGCACCCTGTTGAACATTCTGTGCGGTTTGGAGCAGCCCGACGCCGGCTTTGTGAGCATCGCGGGTGAACACTTTGCGGCGGATTCGAGCGCAAACGGGGCAGGCCAGCAACGCTGGGCCAGACTGCGGCGCCAGCGTATTGGCGTGGTGTTTCAGGAGGCTAACCTGATGCCGGCGTTGTCGTTGCTGGACAACGTGCGCCTGCGGGCCAGTCTTGCAGGGCAAAGCGATCAGCATTGCGGCGACTGGTTGAAGCGTCTGGGCATTGGCGAGTTGGCGCAGCGCTACCCGGACCAGGTATCCGGCGGCCAGCGCCAGCGCGCGGCTTTGGCCATGGTGTTTGCCATGCGCCCGTCACTGATACTGGCAGACGAGCCTACCGGCAGTCTGGACGCCCGCACCGCTCTTGAAGTGGCAGATGAGCTGTTTTACCAGCAAGCCGCCAGCGGCTGCGCGCTGGTGCTTGCCACCCACGATCCGGCATTGGCCGCGCGCTGTGGCCAGCGCCTGGACCTTGCTCAACTGGGGGCTTAGCGTCGATGTTCCTGCTTCCAGCGTCCCAGTTTTTAAATCTGTTTTCCGCCTTGTTCAGCCATTATCGCCGCCACCCGCTGCAACTGCTGGCGTTGGCGTTGATGATTATGCTGGCCACCATGCTGTGGACCGGCGTGAACCACCTGACGACTCAGGCGCGAGCCAGCTTGGGCCAAAGCGAGCAGGCTGTTGCCGCACGCAGTCAGGTAGAGCGCGTTGATGGCCAGGCGCTGACGGTGGCTGATTTTGTAACTCTACGCCGTGCCGGCCTGTGCGTAATGCCCTGGCTGGAAGTGGAACGCCAGGGGCAGGCCGGCCGGTTGGTAGGGGTAGACCCGCTGGCCGCTGGTTGCTTTGCGCGAGCTACCCCATCGACGGACGATAACAGCCTTGAACCACCTAAAAAACCTGAGCCAGCCTGGGTCCCGACGCTAAACGGTGAGCCCTTTATCGACATCAGCGAAGCCGCCGCGTTGGCGCAAAACGTCGCCTCACGTAACGTAAGGTTTAGCCTGTTAATTGTGCCGCCTAAGCCTGCTTCTGCGTTGCCCGCAGATTACCGGATGACAGGTTTCTCATTAGGTCCGGACACCGGCGAACTGGGCGAAAGCTTTTTGCTGAATCTGGACGCTCTGGGATTTTTGGTGCTGTTGATTACGGCCTTGCTGCTGCGCAGCGTGTACCAATTGGGCATGGCCCAGCGCCGTGACAGCTTTGCCCTGCTGCAGCGATTTGGGGTTACGCCGTCTGCTATCAACCGGGTATTACTGGTCGAAATTTTGCTGCTGGCGCTGCTGAGCGTGGTGCCAGGTGTGTGGCTGGGGCGTTTGCTGGCGGGCACCGTGGGCGGTGGCTTTGGTCAGGCCTTGGACAGCCTTTTCGATACACCGTTGTACGCCGGCCAGGCCGAAAACTGGCTAACGCCGATAGTGACCATGATGGCCATCGTGCTGGCGGTGTGCCTGGCGCAGAATGTGCGGGCACTGCTGCTGCGCATGGCGGCCGCGTGGCCGTTTGCCCTACCGGCGAAGCTTTTAACTGGGTTTGGATTTGGAGTGAGCCCGTGGCCTTGGTTGGCGATGCCTTTGGCTGTGGCAGGCCTGGCGATGGCGCTGCTCGCGCAGTCGCTGCCGCTGGTGTTTGTCGCGGTCGCGCTGGTGTTTGCCGCTACCGGTATTGCCGCGCCATTTGCCATTGCCGCGCTGTCTGCCACCCTTGCCCGGAAAACGCGGGAGCCATTAGCGCGCTGGCGCCACACCGAGCTTGGAGTTATGGCCCGCAGGCTGGCCTTGCCTTTAGTCGCGCTGCAGTTTGCGCTGGCGATGGTGTTGGCGGTGCAGGCACTGGTAACAGTGTTTGAAGCCACCTTTGACGAGTGGCTGGGCCAACGCCTGGCCGCCGATTATTTTATTGAAGTGCCCTCCGGCGCCAGTGCGAATGCGGCCGCGCAGTGGCTGGCTGCGCAGCCGGAGCTGGCGCAAAGCGGTGACTGGCATCAAGTGGTGCGCGGCGTAGCGAAACTACCTGCAGCGTCGAATAACCCAGCAACGGCGGATCCAAAAATGGCGGATCCAGAAATGACTGCTCCAGAAATGACTGCTCCAGAAATGACTGCTCCAAAAATGAACAGAAAAGCGCAGGCGGTTGACTTGCTTGCATTAGGGCCCGTTAGCCCGCTGCTGACCATGTGGAGCCTGCAGGCCGCCGGTGACCAGCCCTGGCAGGGCTTTGCCGCAGGTGAAGGCGTTATGGTGAACGAGCAACTGGCGCGTCGTTACCCGCTGGCGGTAGGGGATACCTTGGTGCTGACATTGGCGGACACCCGCCTTGAACTGCCGGTGCTGGCGATTTATGCGGATTACGGCCGCCCAGCCGGGGAAGTGTTGATCAATCTTGAACTCTTGCCGAACGAGTTCGTGCCGGCGTTTGAAAGTTTTTCGATCAGCCCAGGTGTAATCGACATTGCGCTGATAACCGATGGCCTTCAACGGCTTTGGCAGGTAGACAGTGTGCGGGTGCGTGATAACAAGCGCGTTCGCGAACTGGCCGATGCGGTGTTTGACCAGACGTTTTTGCTGACCCGCGCCATGACCTTTGTCACTTTGGTGTTGGCGGCGGTTGCCTTGCTGATTATGGGCTGGGTGTTTTTCAGCACCCGGGCTTGGTATTTCCGCTTGCTTCAGGTTTGGGGATTAACACGACGCCAGGTTCTGATGCAGTTGGGCCGATTGGCGCTTACCCTGACCCTATCGATTACCCTTTTGGCATTGCCCCTGGGCGTCTGGTTGACCTGGGTTCTGGTGCACCGAATTAATCCATTGGCCTTTGGCTGGTCTTTACCCATGGCTATCTATCCCGGGTTCTGGCTTCAACTGGGGGTTGTGAGTGTGTTGATCGGGCTCAGCATCACGTTGCTGATGCGCAGCCAGCTTGGCGGTAGCGGCCCAAAACCGGTTTCCGCTGCCAGCCTGCAGGGTGATGAGCGATGATAAAAACACAGAAATGGCCCACAGGCCTTTGGCAAAAAGCCGCGACTTTTCTGCTGTTATTCACCACTGTGCTGGTGGCCGGGTGTTCGCAAGAGCCAGATACGGGTGGTTTCGCCGGCCTGGCTCAGGCCGGCGACGGCAGTCAGAGTGAAGCCTTCTTGCAGCCAGGGCCGGGGGATCGGTTGCATTTTCCCGATGACTGGGGCCAGCATCCGCAACACCGTATTGAATGGTGGTATTTAACGGCCAATTTGAAAACCGCAGACGGCGAGCCGGTGGGCGTGCAGTGGACCCAGTTTCGCCAGGCTATTGAGCGGCGCCCTGCGTCAGAAGAACCGCCGGCAGCAGAACTGTGGCCGTTGCAGGCAGCCTGGATGGCCCACGCGGCGGTCAGTCTTGAAGGTGAACACCGGTTTGCCGAAAAATTCGCCCGCGGCGACATTGGCCAGGCCGGAGCTGTGGCCAGCCCGCTAGACGTCTGGCTTGATGACTGGCAACTGACCCAACAGCCTGACGGTGCTTTGCGCCTGCAGGTGAACACGCCCGAGTGGGGGTACGATCTGTCATTGCGAGTTCAGGGCGAGCCGGTAGCCCATGGCGATCAGGGCTTCAGTGCAAAATCTGCAAGCGGTGAGGGCTCAATGTATTTCAGCCTGGTCGACATCTCCATCAGCGGTGAGCTGACCCTCAATGGCGAAACCCAAACGGTGACTGGCAGGGGATGGTTTGATCGGGAGTGGAGCAGCCAGTTTCTAAAAACCGGGCAGCAGGGCTGGGACTGGTTTGCCCTGCACCTGGATTCGGGCGATAAGGTGATGGCGTTTCAGTTGCGGCAGCAGGACGGTGGGTTTCTTTCGGGTACCTGGATTCCAGAGTCCGGCGAGCCGGTGGCATTGCCGCCTGATGCGCTTAGCCTGACAGCGCTGGGTTTCAGTGGTGCTACGCCCAATCTATGGCGCCTGCAGATACCGCAATATCAGGTGGATATTAATCTGGCGGCACCTGCCGGCCGCTATATCAATAACGGGCTCTTTCCCTATTGGGAAAGCCCGGTGAGCGTGTCTGGCAGCCACAGTGGTGAGGGCTATATGGAACTGACCGGGTACCGCGGTTCACCGTGATAGGCGGTTGTTTACCAGGTGATGCTTTCTACCGGAACCGGCCCGGATTGCATGTCGATCACCGCATCCTGACCCGGTAGCTGGCCGTCGATGATGTCGCGCAGTTGAATTTCTTGTTCTTCCAAGGGGTCAGACAGGTCAATAATGATTTCAACCCGACGGTTTTTCGCCCTGTTCTCGGGTGAATCGTTTTCTACCCGTGCCGCGGTATCCGCCAAGCCTTTTACCGCCAGCCGACTAGGCGCGACGGCTCCGCTTGCCAGTAACGCGTTGGCCACTGAGGCGGCGCGGGCGGCGGACAAGTCCCAGTTGCTGTAAAATCGGTCAGTACGGATGGGTACATCGTCGGTGTGGCCTTCTATCGTCAATTCGCCCGGAATACTGGCCAGTACTTCGGCCATTTCCAGCAGCAGGCTTTCGAACTCCCAGGTGAGCTTCGCCGATCCAGACGGAAACGAGCCTTTTTCTTCCACTCGAATCACAATACGATGCTGTTCTTGGGTCACGTTGATGCGGCCGTCGCTGAGCGCGGGTTTTAGCACCTTGCGCAGCTGTTCCAGCTGCTCCTGTATTTTTTTCTGCTCGGCAGCTGTGGCGGCGCTATCGACGGCGCCCCGCAGGGTATCCACTTTCGGTTTCTGATCGGTGGTAGTCTGCTTTATTTCATTGATTACGGTCGGCTCTGCCGGAGCCGACGAAAAGTTGTCAAATATTATGCTGGTGCCCATAGGCATTTCCACCGCGGGCACATCGCGCTGAACACCGAAGGCTGCGGACAGTTCGCCGGCAATCTGTTTAAATTTCTGCGCGTCGATTTCAGAAAACGACAGTAACAGCACAAAAAAGCACATCAACAGCGACATCAGGTCGGCAAATGTCACAACCCACGCCGGGATGCCAGGTTTCTCTTCTTCCGGGAAGTCTTCCATCGGTTAACTGTCTGCCGTGGCCGCGGTGGCTTCTTCAGATACCTTATCGCGCTCTTTGGGAGACAGATAACTGGATAGCATCTGCTCGATAATTCGCGGGTTAACGCCTTCCTGAATAGCGCCCAGCGCGTCTATATAGAGCGACTGCATGCGGGCCTCCTGGATCATTCGCAATGACAGTTTGTCGGCAATAGGTGAGGCAATCATGGTCGCCAACATGGCACCGTACAGCGTGGTTAGAAGCGCAACCGCCATGGCAGGGCCAATGGATTTCGGGTCTTCCATATTGGACAGCATTTGCACCAGGCCAATCAGCGTGCCGATCATGCCCATGGCGGGACCAACGTCTGCGAAGGCGGTGAATACCTTGGCTCCGGAGCGGTTGTGCTCCAGGGTCATCAGTTGCTCTTTATTGAGCAGTTGTTTGATGGTGGCACTGTCCTGGCCGTCGACCAACATCTGAATGCCGTTACCAAGAAACGGCGAGCTTACCTCGCGCCCTTCCAGGCCCAGCACGCCCTGGCGCCGCGCCACATTAGCAATATCTACCAGCTCGTCGATGGCTGCGCGGGTTTCCGGAAGTTTGAACTTGAAAGCGCGGATCGCTGCTTTAAATGCGCCCAGAAACTGCTGAAAACTGAATTTGGCCAAAACCACCAAAAGACTACCGCCAATAACAATCAGCAGCGCCGGGACGTTAAGAAACACGTCTGGTGACACGCCTAAAATAACCGCCGAGACGATCAACATCATCGCGCCAACCAGGCCAATAAGAGTGGCAAAATCCACAGTAACTCCAGAATACTCAAGTTGTTGTTATCGAAAGAGCCGGTGTTAGCGGCTGTTTTTACGCGGGCCTTTTCAGTTTGTTTCTTGCAGTTCTTTCCACGCTGCATAACGGTGCAGGTCTGACTCCACCAGTTTCAGGCACAAGGCAACCACACCTACATCGTCTACGAAGCCGATGGATAGAATAAGGTCTGGAATCAGGTCCAGTGGGTTTAACACGTAAATCAATGCGCCAACAATGGCGGCGATACTTTTCCACGGTATGCTGCGATAACGACCATTATAGTAGTCTCGCACCAACGAAAACATTAGTTTTATATCTGTTGTGAACCGGTCGAGCTTACCACTGTTTTTGACCTTTTCCTCTACCGCTTGCTGCTTTTCTAACAGGCGTTGAATATCGGCTTGTTTGACTTTGTCAGACTCCGATTCCAGCTGCCTGCGAGCGGTGCGTTCACTGATAAATGCCATAGCGTGTCCCGGTTGAAGGCCGATGGGTCAGGAAAGCGGCCAGTCCGCCGCATCAACGGTGTGCAGCCCCACGGGCTGCTCGGCGTGGCCGTTCCAGCGCTCAACAAAGGTACCGTTCGGGTCGTATTGCTGGGCTTGCTTGTCCAGATTGAATCTCCGCAGGCCGCGAGGATCGGCGCCCACGCCCGCCAGATACTGCCAGTTCCCGTAATTGCTGGCTACATCATAATCGATCAATTGCTGTTCAAACCAGGCCGCGCCATAGCGCCAGTCCAACTCGAGCTCGTTAATAAAGCAGCTAGCGACCAGTTGGCGGCTTCGGTTGCTGATGTAACCGGTCTCCCGCAGCTGATTCATGGCCGCATTCACCAGCGGATAAGAAGTGTTGCCTTCGCACCAGGCTTTGAAACGGTGGCCATAAAAAGTCACAGACCGGCGCTTGCCCTGCACACCGTCACGGCGAAATAACTCAGACCCGTGCCGCAATGCATACCAGTAAAAATATTCACGCCAAAGAACTTCAAACCAAAGCCAGTACGTGGATTCGTTGCTGGTGTGTTGCTGCTCATACAGGCTGATGCTGTCTGCAACCTCGCGCGCTGACAGGCAACCATGGGCAAGCCAGGGCGAGAACTTGGAGGATGAATTCCAGTCGTCCAGCGCATTGCGAGTTTCTTTGTAGGTGTCGATCGCGTGAGTGCCCGCTAAAAAATCCCGCAAGCGCGCCAGGCCGGCCTGCTCGCCGCCGCTAAACGCTGACGGCTGAGTGGGTTCCTGAATGGCAGGGCATTCACCGCGGTTATCGTCTGGCAAACCGGGTGCTGGCGGCAGCATTTTTACCGTTGGGATGCGCAATCGCGCAGGCCCTCTGTCGCCTTTTTTCTCGATCAGTTTGCGAAACTGGGAAAAGGTTGCCGGCAAATCCTGCAAGGGCATCGGCAGCAGGCTTTCGGTAAACAGGCCAAGGGTTTCGTATTGCGTGAACGCAATTTTCGAGAGTTTGTCCTGAAGAGTTTGCCACTGCACGGCTTCACGGGTACCGGGCTGGCGCGAACGCACAATTCGGCTGATGGCGTGGCTGTGGGCCAACGCAGGAATCACGGTTTCCGGATCGCCCCAGGCAATGTGCAGGCGCTGGCCCAAGGCGCGCAGGCTGCGTTCTAGCCCAATCAGGCTTTGCCATAAAAAGCGCCAGCGGTGGTGGCCCATGGTTTTGCACTGCAACGGCCCGGGTTTGAACCATCGGGGTTCCACAACGTAAACGCACAGCAACATGTCCGACTTGGACGCTGCCAGCAAGGCGGCGTTGTCGTGTAAGCGAAGATCCCTGGTAAACCAATAAAGCGTGCGCAACGTAAAATCCTCATTAATCCCCATGTGGTTATAACACTACGTTTCCGTGTGTTAAAAGGATTATCCACAACGCTTCTGTGAGGGTTCGTTTAAGTCTGAGGGTGCCATTCTGGATGTAAACCAGAAGGTCTCGGATATGACGGGGGGTATTGCCGGGCGCCAACAGGGTCGGCGCCCGGAACTTCACCAGCTCGAAAGCGGGTTTACAGTTCTTGAGCCGTAGGACGCAAGATGATCTCGTTGATATCTACGTCATGGGGCTGCTCAATGGCGTAGACAATGGCGCGGGCAACCGAATCGGCACTGATCGCGACCTTGTAAAGTTCCTCTGCCGCTTTTGCCGCATCGGGATCGGTAATGGTGCTGGTCAGCTCGGTGGCTACTGCACCCGGTGAAATGTTGGTGCTGCGAATTTCGTCACCGGCTTCTAGGCGCAAGCCTTCAGACAGGGCTCTGACTGCGTATTTAGTTGCGCAGTAAACCGCACCGCCCGGGAATACTTTGTGCCCGGCTACCGAGGACAAGTTGATCACGTGTCCGCTGTGTTGCTCGCGCATGGTGGGCAGCACGGCCGCAATACCATACAAAACGCCCTTGATGTTGACGTCGATCATCTGTTCCCACTCGTCTACCTTCAGGGCGTCCAGCGGCGCCAGGGGCATAAGGCCAGCGTTGTTGATCAAAACATCAATACGGCCAAATTTCTTTTTGGTTGCTGCAGCCAGACTTTCGACCTGTTTGCGATCGGTAACATCGGTGACCTGCCACAAGACTTCTGTACCTTTTGCTTCCAGCTCTTCGGCCAAAGACTTCAGACGGTCTTCCCTGCGGGCTGCCAGTACCAGTTTGGCACCACGGTCGGCCAGGTGGCGGGCGGTAGACTCGCCCAAACCGCTGCTGGCGCCTGTGATGATGACAATCTTGCCATTAATCGGATCGTTAGTGTTGCTCATAACTTTTCTCCTGTTTTGATCAGAAAATTCTGATCAGGCACTGATATCGAGTTCTTGCAGTGTTGGGTAATCGGTATAGCCGTGTTCACCGCCACCGTAGAAAGTGCTGTCATCCCACTCGTTGAGCGGTGCGTTCTGGCGGAACCGCTCGGGCAGGTCCGGGTTGGCAATAAACGGCCGGCCGAAGGTGACCAGGTCGCAACGGCCTTCGCTAATGCGCGTGCGGGCTTCTTCAGCTGTATAGGCGCCGTTGGCGATGTAAGTGCCTTTATATGCAGCTCGAATTGCGTCGATGATGTCTTCCGGGCGACCGCTGGCGTGATTACCCTGGAACGAGTCTTCTACCACCTCAAGATAAGCGATCCCCAAGTCGTTCAGGTGTTTGGCAAAGGCCGTAAAGGTTTCGATGGGGTTGTCATCGTGCATGCCGTTAAAGCTGCCGGTCGGGCCGACACGAACGCCCACTTTGTCTTTGCCCCACACATCAATGACGGCTTCAATCACCATCAGCGGCAGGCGCAGGCGATTTTCCAATGAGCCACCGTATTCGTCGGTGCGGTGGTTACTGCCGCTTTTTATGAATTGCTCCAACAGATAACCATTGGCGGCGTGAACCTCAACGCCGTCAAACCCTGCCTTTTGTGCGTTCAGGGCGCCCTGGCGATACTGTTCGACAATGCCGGCCATCTCGTGGGTTTCCAGCGCCCGGGGCTCAAGCACATCCACCATGCCGGAATCGGCACTGATATAGGTTTTGGCGCCTTCCGGTTTGATGGCAGACGGTGCAACCGGTAACTGGCCATTCGGCTGCAGTTCGGGGCGGGAGATGCGACCTACATGCCACAGCTGCATGTGGATACGGCCACCGGCAAGATGCACCGCGTCGGTAATGTTTTTCCAGCCATCAACTTGTTCCGGGGAATGAATGCCCGGTGTGAAAGCGTAACCCTTGCCCTGTGGTGATATCTGAGTGGCTTCACTCAGAATCAGTCCGGCACTGGCCCGCTGCTTGTAATAATGCACGTTCATGGCATTCGGAACATCGCCCGGTTGGCTTGAGCGTGAACGCGTTAGTGGAGACATCAGAACCCGGTTGGGCAGTGTCAGGTCCCCCATAGTCAAGGGCTGAAATAACGGGTCATTCAGTTTTTGGTTGCTCATAAAATATACTCTTGTCAGGTTAACTAATATTAATTAGACCAGTCTACTAGCGGGTGTCCTAAAAAAATTAGACAATGCCGAGGCACTGGGTGAAAAATACGCGGACAAACCGTTCCATCGGCTTTGTCGATTTCACAACTTTGGATCTCAGGATCGCGCCTTCCCAGCCAGACAGCAATACGCTGGCAGCATCAGAAGGATCAATACCCGCATCAATATCGCCGGCAGATTGCGCTTCGGCAATGCAGCGTTCAAAACGCTTTTCCCAAGCACAGAACACCTTGTCCAGTCGAACACGGAATATCTCGTCTTGCCCGGCAAGCTCCTGTCCCAGATTGCCAATAAGGCAACCACGGGTGCAGTCGCAATTCGTCATGTTGTCAAAGCCGGTATCAAAGTAGGCCCGCAGGCGGTCAACGCAGGGGCGACTACTGTCGTTAAGAATCTGGTTCAGCTTTTCATCGTATTCCTTGGCGAAGGTGTCAATGATTGCAAGGCCGAAGTCATTTTTACTGCTAAAATAGTGATAGAACGAGCCTTTCGGCACGCCAGCAACTGTCAGGATGCCATTAATGCCGGTCGCACCAAAGCCTTTCGTACCGATAAGGTCAGCGCCGGTTTGAATAATAAGATTGCGTGTGTCGTTCGTTGTCATGGCATCCATACTAGACCGGTCGTCTAGAATACGTCAAACTCTCGATATGCGGAATAACCGTAACGCTCTACTTTTAACTCTCTAACATTAACTCTGCCTGCAAGGAGATGTCCTGTGATTAAATCCCGTGCCGCCGTGGCTTTTGCTGCCAATCAGCCGCTGGAAATTGTAGAAGTGGATGTCGCACCGCCCCAGGAAGGCGAAGTTCTGGTGCGTATTGTGGCCACCGGTGTGTGCCATACCGACGCCTACACCCTGTCGGGCGCGGACCCGGAAGGCCTGTTCCCGACCATTCTGGGCCACGAAGGTGGCGGCATCGTTGAAGCCGTGGGCCCGGGCGTGAAAGACCTGGAAGTGGGTGATCACGTTATCCCGTTGTATACCGCCGAGTGCGGCGAATGTAAATTCTGCACCTCTGGCAAGACCAATTTGTGTGGCGCCGTGCGCGCAACCCAGGGTAAAGGCGTGATGCCCGATGGCACTTCGCGTTTCAGCTACAAGGGCGAGCCTATTTACCACTACATGGGCTGCTCAACCTTCTCTGAATACACCGTGCTGCCGGAAATTTCGCTGGCTAAAATCCCCAAAGAAGCGCCTTTGGATAAGGTATGCCTGCTGGGTTGTGGTGTAACGACCGGCATTGGTGCTGTGCTCAATACCGCCAAGGTGAAAGAGGGAGATACGGTCGCAATCTTTGGTTTGGGTGGCATTGGCCTGGCCGCGATTATCGGCGCCAAAATGGCCAAAGCCGGGCGCATTATTGCTGTTGACATTAACCCCGAAAAATTCGACATCGCGAAGCAGTTGGGCGCCACCGATATGGTCAATCCGAAAGATCACGACAAGCCTATTCAGGACGTGATCATCGAAATGACCGACGGCGGCGTGGACTACTCCTTTGAATGCGTGGGGAATGTGCAGCTGATGCGTTCTGCGCTGGAGTGCTGCCATAAGGGCTGGGGTGAATCCATCATCATCGGCGTGGCTGGCGCCGGCCAGGAAATCAGCACTCGCCCATTTCAGCTGGTTACCGGCCGAGTCTGGAAAGGCTCTGCTTTTGGTGGCGTAAAAGGCCGTACGGAACTGCCGGGCTATGTGGCAAAAGCCGAGAGCGGCGACATTCCGCTAGACGTGTTTATTACCCACAACATGCCGCTGGAAGACATCAATAAAGCGTTTGATCTGATGCATGAGGGGAAGAGCATTCGGACGGTGATTCACTTTTAAGCTTCTTCTCAGGACCGGGGACAGATTTTAAATCTGTCCCCGCATCCAAGGAGCAAGATAGGGGACAGACTTTAAGTCTGTCCCCGGTCAAATCTGCCCCCGGTCATCGGTCAGTCAGTTTGATTTCGATGCGCCGGTTTGCCTGTAAGGCGTCGGGCGTGGTGCCATCCGCCACCGGGAAGAACTCACCAAAACCCGCTGCGACCATGCGGTTTTGCGGCACGCTCTGATCGGCTAGGTAGCGCACTACCGCGACAGCGCGTGCGGTTGAAAGCTCCCAGTTGGAAGGGAACTGCGGTGTATTGATGGGAATTCGATCGGTATGGCCATCAATGCGCAGAATCCACTCTAGGTCTGCGGGTATGGTTTCAACCACATCCAGCAGCACTCCGGCGAGCTTGTCGAGTTCGCGTTTGCCTTCTGCGCCGAGAAGGGCCGAACCGGAAGCGAACAGCAACTCGGATGGCAGCAGGAAGCGGTCGCCAACAATGCGGATGTTTTCATTGGCGGCCAAAATGTTCCTCAACCGGGCGAAAAATTCAGACTGGTACTGCTCCAGTTGGTTGATTCGCTCCGCCAATAGGGTGTTAAGGCGCCGGCTGACATTTTCCAGCTCGTTTTCTTTACCGACGGTCATTTCTCTTTGCAGTTTTAAGGCAGTGGTTATTTGTCGTAGCTGGTTTTGCAGCGATGCGATCTGGTTGGATAGCCGCATGATCATATTTTGTTGGCTGTTGGAAAGCTCATCCTTGTTATCCAGATCCTGGTTCATACTCGCCAGGCTTTCAGCTCGGGCTTCGGCGTCGGCGGTTTGCCGCATTAATTGATCGCGGGAGGCTTCCAGCCGTTGCTGCAGGTCTTCATTTTGGGCAAGACTGTCGCTGAAGCTGTTTTGAACCATGAGCATTTGCTGCTCCAGAGCCGCCGTTGTGCCCTGTTCCAGCCCTAACAGCTGAGATATCTCGCTTAGCCGCTGGTTCAGCTGGGCCAGTTCGGAGTTGCGGTCAGAAAGCGTTTGCGACAGAAAAAGCTGGCTTACCACGTAAACCAGCAACATGAATATCACCAACATCAGCAGGGCCGAGAGGGCGTCTACGTACCCTGGCCAGACGTTGGTGGTGCTTCTGCTTCGGCGCCTGGACCCAATCATGGCTGACGTTCATTGCTGGTGAACGGGTCTAACAGGTTGGTAACGCCGGTCAGCCATTCTTCCAGTCCGTCATAGAATCGGTTCTGGGCATGGCCGGCCTGGATATCAAGAAAGCCGAGTATCAGGGAGCCGCCAAGACCGAACAGCGACGAACTGAACGCTGTGCCCATACCCTGCAAGGGCGTTAGCAGCCCGGCTTGGAGGTCCGCAAACACTTTGCTGAAATCACCTTGGCCCATGTCCAGATTGGTAATCACCGCACCCACTGCGTTGATGGTGCCCAGTAAGCCCCAAAAGGTGCCAAGAAGCCCCAGAAAAACCAACAGGTTGATAAAGTAACGGGTGATCTCACGCTGCTCGTCCATGCGGGAGTAAATGCCATCTAGAACCGTGCGTAGCGACATGGTAGAAAGCGTAAAACGATCACGTTTGGAATCTTCGCCCAGCTGCCTGGCCAGTGGCTTAAGCAGGCGGGGTTCTTCAAGCACTGACAGGCCTGACTGGCCGGTGCGGAACTGGGAAATCCAGCGCAGCTCGGGAAACAATACGAACACTTGGCGATAAGTAAGCCCTATGCCAACAAGAAGTACGCAGACAATCAACAGGTTAAAGACCCAGTTGGCCATGAAAGCGGTTATCAGCGGTTGGTGAATCAATACGCCGACGACGGCAACAATCGCCAGAAAGAACGTCATCCAGAAAAGGGTATGTTTTGGATTGCTCATGAAAAAAGTCAGCCTGTTGAGATTTTCGTCAAAACGTTAGCACAGACTAGCGGATGTTGATGCTTAATTGGCGGGAAATTATGGGGGTGAGAGGTCCCCGGCGAAGCAAACGGCCAAGCCAGGGCTAGGCATTACGAGTTTTAGCCTTCGAGCAAAGTCTGTACTACAGCCTTGGCCGCGCCTTCTGAGGAAGCCGGGTTCTGGCCGGTAATCAGTTTGCCGTCAACCACCACATAAGGTGCCCAGTCTTCGCCACAGCTGTAATCGCCGGCGTTTTCCTGAAGCATGTCTTCTACCAGGAAAGGCACCAGTTTGGTCAGCTGAACCGCTTCTTCCTCGGAATTGGAGAAGCCAGTGACTTTACGACCGCCGACGATATTCTGGTTGGGCTTTACGTCCACGTTTTTGAACACGCCAGGTGCATGGCACACCGCGCTGATGACTTTATCCTGCTCGTAGGCGCGTTTGATCAGCGCTATGGAATGCTTGTCGTTGGCCAAGTCCCAAAGTGGGCCGTGGCCGCCGGGGTAAAAGATGGCGTCGTAATCGTTCATGTCCACGTCGGCGAGTTTGCGGGTGCTGGCCAGGGATTCTTTGCCGTGTGCATCTTCTGAAAAGCGTTTTGTGCTGTCAGTCAAAGCGCCTTCGGCTTCACTGGCAGGATCGACTGGCGGCTTGCCGCCTTTAGGCGAGGCAATGGTGATGTGAGCGCCAGCGTCTTTAAATACGTAATAAGGCGCAGTGAACTCTTCCAGCCAGAAACCGGTTTTTTTGCCGGTGTCGCCCAGTTGATCGTGAGACGTCAAAACCATCAGGATATTCATAAACATCCGCCCTTGTTAAGCAATAAGTGAGTTACGGTGTGTTATCCGTACAATGACAGTTTGTGCCATAACGGCGAAAATTCAACCTGAGGGATTTTTAATCATGACGCCGGATTCCAATGACCTGTGGTTTTTACCCCTTGGTGGCACCGGCGAGATTGGCATGAACCTGAATTTGTATGGCCACGATGGCAGTTGGCTAATGGTGGACTGCGGCGTAACCTTTCCAAAACCGGGCCGTTTGACGGCAGACGGCAGCATGCACCATCACGGCGAACCGCCGGTACAAATGGCAGACCCCGCTTTTATTGCTGATCGCCGCGAAATGCTCTGTGGCCTGGTGATTACCCATGCCCACGAAGACCACGTGGGTGCCGTGCCTTACCTGTGGCCATTGTTGCAATGCCCGATTTATACCAACCGTTTTACCGCAGAAATTTTGCGTCGCAAACTGGCCGAGTTCAACATGCTGCACCGGGTTCCCATTGTCGTGATGGAAACCAATGATCGGCGTCAAATCGGCCCGTTCAACGTGCAGTGGTTGGCGCTGACCCATTCCATACCCGATCCCAACGCGCTGATGATTCGCACGCCGGTGGGTAATATTTTCCACAGCGGCGACTGGAAGCTGGACGACCAACCACTGATTGGCCATGGCTATAGTAAACAGACATTCACGGATTTGGCGCTCGAGGGCGTAGCCGCCATGGTGTGTGATTCCACCAACGCGACGGTCAAGGGCCATTCGGTGTCTGAAGGTGCCCTGCATAAAGGCCTGTTAAACGCAGTGAAAGGCGCAGACGGCCGTGTGGTGGTGGCGTGTTTTGGCAGCAACATTGCCCGCCTGCACACCCTGGCGGCCGTTGCCCGTCAAACCGGGCGCTATATGGGGCTGCTGGGCCGCTCGCTGGTGAATATGAGTTCCGCCGCAAAAGCCGCAGGCCTGTGGCACAGTGCCGACGAGTTAATCAATCCTGCCCACCTGGGCTATTTGCCGCCGCACGAGGTATTGGTGGTGGCAACGGGTAGCCAGGGCGAGCCGCGCACGGCCTTGCGCCGTCTCGCTAATGGCAGTCACCCGGATGTTGAGCTGGAAGCCGGTGACACGGTCATTTTCAGCGCCCGCGCCATTCCCGGTAATGAAGAGTTGATCGCCGCGCTGATCGGCCAACTGCAGGGAATGGGGGTAAAGGTGATTACCGCCGAGCAGTGTGACTTGCCGATACACGCGTCTGGCCACCCGGCGCAGGAGGAGCTTGAGGCTATGTATCGCTGGGTTCAGCCTGCCGTTGCCATTCCGGTACACGGCGAAGAAGAACACATGGCCGTGCACGCTCGACTGGCAAAGCAAACCGGGGTGCCCAAAACCCTGGTAGGGCGCAACGGAGATCTGTTTATGATTCGCCCGGTACCGGGTATGCGCCGTCAAATTACCGAAACAGGGCGCCTTGGTTGGCTGAAACAGGCGTTGGTGCGAGTGGTTTAAGCGCGCTGACGGCTTGGTAAAATGGCAGACGTTAGTGCGTCGCAAAAGGAGTAGTCCGATGAAATCCATACGCTTGTGGGATTTACCCACCGGGCTGTTTCACTGGCTGCTGGTGCTGGTGATTGCTCTGTCTGTTGCAGCATTAGCCGTTTGGGTGGCCAATGGCGTGCTATTGCCACCTCCGCCACCACCACCGCCGGATTTGGGGTGGTAGGCAGCGCAGGTACCAAATAAACGCTAGCAGCCTGTCGGAATGGCTGCGCTGAGCGCAGCCGCCAAGAAAAATCCTGATGCACGCATGATGTTCACTCTCTCGTTGGTACCAATGCCAGCTTGCAGGGCACTTGTGGGCGCTCGCAGTCTGGCTGTTCGCTTGCTATCTGGATAGACTAGTGTCAAATCCTACAGGTCACAAAAATACTCACTCACACAAGGCGCGAACCATGGCGATATGGACTCGAATTCCGACCAAAGAAGACATCATCAAAAGCTGTCAGAATACCGCCGTTAGTCACATGGGTATCGAATTTCTGGAAGTGGGTGACAACTTCCTCAAGGGCCGCATGCCCGTTGATGAGCGCACAGTTCAGCCATTTGGCATTCTGCACGGCGGCGCATCGGTGTTACTGGCCGAAACCCTGGGTAGCATGGCCGCTAACTGCTGCCTGCGTGATCCGGGTACCGTGGCGGTAGGACTTGAAATCAATGCGAATCATCTGCGTCCCGCAACCAGCGGCTGGGTTTATGGCACAGCAACCGCCATTCATTTGGGCAGCACGACTCAGGTCTGGGACATCGTGATCGAAGACGAGAACGGCAAAAAAACCTGCATTTCTCGCTTGACCATGGCCGTTACCAAGGCCCGTTAGCCCTTCTTGTTGCGCTTTGCCGTTGTTAACGCCCGGCTGTTAATTGAAGCTGGGCATTTCCGGCTTGGCTTGGGGTTTGCCCGCGGCCTGCCAGGCCTCAAAGCCGCCCGCAATAATTTGAACGTGCATGTAGCCCATATCTTTCAATGCCTTGGCAGCTAACGCTGAGCGCCCGGAGTTCTTGCAGTAAAGCACGATATCCAGGCCTCGATTTTCCAGCGAGGGGTCGTTGCTGAACTTGAACTCTAGCAAACCGCGGGAAATGTTAATCGCTTGAGGTATGTGGCTTTGGCGGTATTCATCGCCGTCACGCACGTCAATCAACAAGTCTGCTTTTTTAATGACTTCATCAGCCTCGGTTAGCGCTGTTTCCGAAACGTGCAATTTAGCCTCTGCCACCAGATCCTGAACGGTTTTCATGGCAACTCCTCGGTTTGAAATAAGGTTATTCTAAAACTGAATAAGCCGGTATTATGCCACTGTTAATCTTCAACTCAAAGTGTATCCGGGTTTGCCGACTATTCCCATTTCCTGATATTGCTTAGTGTTCAAGTAGTCGCGGAAGGATACTCTGGCCGTTTTCATGGCGAAAACCGGATGTTGGCTGCGAAACACTTCGCCATTTTCCAAAACGCTCAGTATCGGGGCAGCGTTTAAAATATACCCGCAATAGCGCAAACAGAGGCGGCCGTCACAAAACGTTCTGGCAGGGCCTGACTATACTAAATGGCAGGCATAAGCCCCACGGCTAACGAGAACAGTACTATGGCCAAACGGATCGTTATTTGTGCAGACGGCACCTGGAACCGGCCTGAAGAAGACCTGCAAAAGGATTTTCCAACCAACGTTTTGCGGCTGGCCAGAGCAATAACACCAGTGGCCGCGGACGGTATTTCGCAACAGGTGTTTTATGATTGGGGCATAGGTTCGTATCACAATGCGTTAATTGGCGGGGTGACGGGCCAGGGCCTGCATAAAAATATTCTTGATGGCTATCGTTATTTGGTTCAGAACTACGCGCCGGGTGACGAAGTTTATCTGTTTGGCTTCAGCCGCGGTGCCTACACGGTGCGGGCGCTGTGTGGCTTGATTAACAACTGCGGCATTGTTGCGCGAGTAGATGCTGCACGTATCCAGCAGGCGTTTGAACACTATAAAAAGCCCGGTAAAGACTATGCCCCTGACGGCATACAGTCGCTTGCGTTCCGCGCAGCCCACAGCCATCCCTCGCGTCAGGTCCGGTTTGTAGGCGTTTGGGATACAGTTGGTGCTCTGGGGGTACCCTTCTCGCTGATGGGCCTGTTTGACAGTAAAGACGAATTTTACGACACCAAGCTGGGTAGCAACGTGAGCTTTGCCCGCCATGCTCTGGCAATCGACGAGCGTCGGGAAGATTTTGAGCCCACGCTTTGGCTGTCGAGACCGGGGCTGGACTTGCAACAGGTGTGGTTTGCCGGCTCCCATAGCGATATTGGCGGAGGTTACGAGCCAGACGATCAGGGTTTGCGTGCCGCCGACTATTCATTGGCATGGATGTTAAAAGAAGCAGAAACCAGCGGCTTGGGGGTAGAAAACCATCTGTTTGAAGCACTCAAGCCCGATGCCCGCGCCAAATTGCACAACTCGCGGCGCCACGTATTCCGTTTCGCCCGCCCGCTGATTAGGCCTTTGCAGGTACCAGACATCGAAACCCGGCTTCACAAGTCGGTTGGCGAACGCTGGCGTCGCGATCCGGATTATCGCCCGCCCAACCTAAAAAGGGTTGGCTTTGCAGGCTAAGCCACTTAATGTGATGGTAAAATTAATAGTCAATTTTAATGAAAGGATGCATTTTAATGGACCTGCTAAGCCGCCTTCGCGTTCGCACACGCCTCTTACTTATCGCTCTGATTCCTGTTTTTCTCACTGCTGCGGCGATTAGTTTCATCAGCTTTGAACAGCTCCGTAGCAACGAACAACGCCAACTTGGCCAACTTGCGCAGCTGGAAGAGAGCCTGCTTGAATCCCGGAAAGACGGGCTAAAAACGCTGGTAGAGGTAGCCAAGATCGTAGCTCTGGAGGCTAAAAACAACCCCTTACTGACCGAGCGTGAGGCTAAGGAGGCGGTCGCAAACCAGCTGCGGGCCATCCGTTTTGACAGCAATAACTATATTTACGCCTACGAGCGCACCGGCCCTGGCCAGTTTAGAAATCTTGCTTATGCCCCTGACCCAAGTAAAGAAGGTGTTGTGTCTAGCCCGACCACCATTAGTGTTGTGCGGTCTTTATTTGATGCGACCAACGGCGATGGCTTTCTTGGCTATGACTGGGCGAATCCGGCCAGTGGTGAGAAGGAGCCAAAGGTTTCTTACACCGTGACCATACCCGACTGGGACTGGATGCTGGGTGCCGGTGTTTACGTGACCGATATCGATCGGCAGCTGGCCGTTATAAGAACCAACCTCGATGCCAAGCTGGCTGAAGCCCTTGCGTTTATTGCCCTGGCCACGGCGGTTATTGTGCTGCTTGCCGTGTTTATTGGTGTGTTTGTGGGGCGCACGGTGACCGGACCATTGAAGACTGTAAGCGACCTGATGGAAGACATCGCCAACGGCGATGGTGACCTGCGCAAGCGTCTGCCCGCCGAGGGCAACGACGAGCTGGCGGAACTGGGACGCCGCTTTAATACCTTTGTGATCAAAATTCAGGAAACCATTCGGCAGGTATCGGCTACCACCGATCAGGTGGCTTCCGCTGCGGAAGAGCTGAGCAGCGTGGCCAATGAAACCCGCGCTTCGGTTCAGCGGCAGGGTTCGGAAACCGATCAGATTGCATCTGCGATCCATGAAATGGTGGCGACTATCCAGCAGATTTCCGGCAACGCCAACGATGTTGAAAGTTCCGCATCCGATGCCGATCGCATGGCTCGGGAAGGCGGTAAGACCATCGCTTCGGCGCAGCAAGCCGTGCATCAGCTTTCCGACGAAATCCAGGCCAGTGCCACCACTATTAACTCACTCGCGGAGCGCTCAGACAATATTCAGAAAGTGCTGGACGTGATTCATGCGGTGACGGAGCAGACCAATCTGTTGGCGTTGAACGCGGCTATTGAAGCAGCTCGGGCCGGCGAACACGGCCGTGGTTTTTCGGTAGTGGCTGACGAAGTGCGCCAGCTGGCTCGGCGCAGTGCCGAATCGGCGGACCAGATTCGCGAGATGATTGACGGATTCGTGACTGAATCTCGTGCCGCCGCCGAGCGTATGAACCAGTCGCGGGAGCGTTCGACTGAAACCATCGAGCGTATCAGCCATGCTGCTCAGGCTTTAGCCACCATTGAAACCTCGGTTGGGCAGATACACGACCAGATCACCCAGATTGCCACCGCGTCCGAGCAACAAAGCCAGGTGGCCGAAGAGATAAATCAAAACGTGGTGCGTATTGTCGATGCGGCACAGCAAAGCGATACTGGGGTTGGCCAGACCCACGAGGCCAGCCATGAACTGGCACGTTTGAGTGAGTCTTTGCGACACTTGATCGGAAACTTCAAAGTTTAAACACAACAATAAGGTGACATAACAATGCGCAAACTGATCGTGGCCACTTTGGCCTTGGCCGCAACCCTGGCGACATCTTCAGCATTGGCTGAGGAAACTTATAACCTGCGACTGGCGGAAACCTGGGGCCCCAACTCGCCCATATTGGGGGACACCACCAAACACATGGCAGAGATGGCAGAAACCATGTCGGGCGGACGGCTGAAGATCCGTATTGACTCGTCCAACAAGCATAAAGCGCCTTTTGGCATTTTTGACCTGGTGCGCAACGGCCAATACGACATGGGCCACACGGCCTCTTATTACTACAAGGGCAGCATTCCTAACGCCATGTACTTCACCACCGTGCCGTTTGGCATGATAGCGCCAGAGCAATACGCCTGGTTCTATCACGGTGGCGGCATGGAGCTGGCACAGAAGGTTTACCAGCCTTTTGGCCTGCTGTCGTTTCCCGGTGGCAACACCGGCAACCAGATGGGCGGCTGGTTTCGTGATGAAATCACCTCATTGGATGACCTGAAGGGCATTAAAATGCGCACCCCGGGGTTCGCGGGTGAAGTGATGTCAGAGCTGGGTGTTGCGGTAACCAACATTCCGCCGGGCGAACTCTATAGCGCTCTTGAAAGGGGCACTATCGACGCCGTTGAGTGGGTAGGCCCGGCTCTGGATTTGCAGATGGGTTTTCACCAGATTGCCAAATACTATTATTCCGGCTGGCAGGAACCCGGCGCTGAAGTCCAATTTCTGATTAACGAGAAAACCTGGAACAAGCTGCCAGAAGACCTGCAGGAAATTCTGCGTGTGGCCATGCGCACTGCGGCCTATGACATGTACATCCAGAGCACCCATGAAAGCGGCGTGGCCTGGAGCCGTATGCAGCAGGATTACCCGGACGTTACCCACAAAGTCTTCCCGCCGGAAGTCATCAGCGCTCTGCGCGATGTCACCGAAAGACTGTTGAAAGAGGCCAGCGCCGCAGATCCGTTGGCAAAAGAAATCATTACTTCCCAGCAGGAGTACCTGAAGCAGGTGCGCCAATGGACTAACATTTCTGACAAGGCGTATCTGAACTCGGTCGTTAACGAATAAACAGGCGGAACACCAGGATTTGGCAGGGTCAAAAACTGGTTAAAAAGAATGCAACTGCGGGCGTTGTGGATTATCCTCACGCCCCTTTTGCTTTTTGCTTTCACCCACGGTGACACCGTTTCGATTTGGGCTGATTTGATGGAAAAAACGTTACTTTCGCTGAGCACAATCAGCAAACAGTTCGACGGTAAAACCGTATTGGATTCGCTCACGCTGGATATTTTTGACGGTGAGTTCATTACCCTGCTAGGCCCTTCCGGATGCGGCAAAACCACATTGTTGAGAATGATGGCAGGTTTTGAGCTTCCCGATAACGGCACCGTTACCCTCGCCGGAGTCGACATTACAGACCAGCCTCCCGAGCAGCGCCCCCTAAATACCGTATTCCAGAGTTACGCCCTTTTTCCCCACATGTCAGTGTATGACAACGTGGCCTATGGCTTGAAAATGGAAAAACGCCCAACAGCAGAAATCCGCGAACGGGTAGACGAAGTCTTGGCGATGGTACAGCTGGAAGATTTCGTCAAGCGTAAGCCGCATCAGTTGTCTGGCGGCCAGCAGCAACGGGTAGCGATCGCTCGCGCGGTGGTGAAGCGGCCAAAACTGCTGTTGCTGGACGAACCCTTGTCCGCACTGGATTACAAGCTGCGCCGCACCATGCAGGTAGAACTTAAGCGTCTGCAGCGTGAACTGGGCATTACCTTTGTGTTCGTAACTCACGATCAGGAGGAAGCGTTGTCTATGTCAGACCGCGTTGTGGTGCTGAAAGACGGCTATATCCAACAGCTGGGCACACCGCGGGAAGTTTACGAGCGCCCGGCCAACTTATTCACCGCGCGTTTTGTGGGGCAGACCAACTTTTTTCCGGGACAGGTCACCAGCATTGGCGATCGCGAGATCAGCGTGGATGTGTTTGGCCTGAAGCGGGTGCTGAGTAAACCCTCTTTCCGTGTAACCATAAACCAGTCACTGCACGTATTGCTGCGCCCGGAAGACATCCGTGTGCTGGCACCAGACGACAGCGAGGGCGTTGCCGGCGAGATTGTGGAGCGCAATTACAAAGGCAGCACTCTGGATTCGGTGATCGAGCTGGAAGACGGCAGCCAGGTGATGGCCAGCGAGTTTTTTGATGAAGACGACCCAACCTTCGATTACAACATTGGCGAGAAAGTTCGGGTTAGCTGGGTAGACGGCTGGGAATGGCTGTTGGCCGAGGAACAAGACCAACCGCTGACCGACGAAGAGGAGCAGGCGGCCGATGATGCTGAGCATTAGGCTACAGCCTTTTAAAACCGCTGTTTTGGTGCTGGTGTGGGGTTGGCTTCTGTTTCTGGTGCTGGCGCCCAACCTGCTGGTGGTGGGCGCCAGCGTGATGACCCGCGACCCATCCACGTTTATCGCCTTGCCGCTGAACCTGGATGCTTACCGCCAGTTGTTCAATCCGCTGTATCTGGATGTATTTTTGCACTCCTTGTGGATGGCGACATTGACCACGGCGATATGCCTGCTGATTGGCTATCCGTTTGCCTGGGCGTTGTCCAAAGTGCAGAAACGCCGGCAGATGCTGCTGATATTTTTATTGATCATACCCTTCTGGACCAATTCGCTGGTGCGGGTTTACGCGCTGAAGCTGATTCTGGCCGCCAACGGCCTGCTGAACAGCGCTCTGCTGTGGCTGGGCTGGATTTCTGAACCCTTGCAAATGTTGTACACCCAAGGCGCGGTGATCATTGGATTGGTGTATCTGCTGCTGCCGTTTATGATTTTGCCTCTGTACGCGGTGTTTGATGATTTACGTCAGGACGTGCTGCTGGCTTCCCACGATCTGGGCGCAGGGCGCTTTGCCACCTTCACAAATGTGATTATTCCGCTCACCTTGCCGGGTGTTTTGGCCGGCGTTATGCTCGTGTTGCTGCCGGCCATGGGGTTGTTTTTTGTGCCTGACATACTCGGTGGATCGCGTAACCTGCTGGTGGGCAACGTGATCAAAAACCAGTTTCTGGACGCCCGCAATTGGCCCTTTGGTGCTGCTGCCAGCATCGTGCTTACCTTGACCATGGCGCTGTTGATGTTTGCCCATCGCCTGAGCAAACAGCGCCTCGGCGAGGAGAGTTCCTGATGCGCTGGCTACCGCGGACTTACCTGGCGCTGGTCTACCTACTGCTGTACATCCCCATCGCTGTGTTGGTGGTGTTCTCGTTTAACGATTCGCGCACAGGCTATAGCTGGGGCGGGCTTAGCCTGCGCTGGTATGAATCGCTGTTTAACAACCACGCCATGATGAAAGCCTTGGGTAACTCGCTGTTCCTGGCGCTCACGGCCGCTACCGTGTCTACCCTGATTGGCGCGTTGACTGCGCTGGCGCTGCACCGCTATCGCTTTCGCGGTAAAAAAGCGCTGAAAGGCATGTTGTTTGTGGTGATGATGTCTCCCGAAATCGTACTGGCAATATCCTTGCTGGGTCTGTTTTTGCTGGCGGGAATCCAGCTGGGCTATGTGTCGTTACTGCTGGCCCACGTCACGTTCTGCTTGCCGTTCGTGGTGATTACCGTCATGGCACGGCTCAGCGGGTTTGACGAACGTTTGCCGGAAGCTGCGCGCGATTTAGGCGCCAGTGATTTCACCATGACTCGTACCGTGCTGATTCCGGTGATTATGCCGGCGCTGCTGGCGGGTTGGCTGCTGGGTTTTACACTGTCTATGGATGACGTGGTCGTCAGCACCTTTGTTAGCGGACCCAGTTACGAAATATTGCCCCTACGCATCTACTCCATGGTGCGTGTGGGCCTGAAACCTGAAGTGAATGCTTTAGGCACTTTGTTACTGGTGTTTTCACTGGTGATGCTGTTGTTGTCGCAATGGATATTGATGAGGAACAAAAAATGAAAAAACTGGCATTGGCGGGAATACTGACGGCTGGCCTTGTGGGCTGCAGCTCGGAAGAGCCCAAGGTACTGAACCTGTACAACTGGTCTGAATACATGCCTCAGGAGGTGATGACCCGCTTCGAGGAAGAAACCGGTATACAGGTGGTATACACCACCTATGACAGCAACGAGGCCATGTACGCCCGTTTGAAATTGCTGGACGACAGCGCCGCCTATGATCTGGCCGTGCCGTCTACGTATTACGTGAGCAAAATGCGCAACGAAGGCCTTTTGATGCCGATTGATCGCAGCAAGATTGAGGGCTTTGACCAGCTCGACCCGGAGCTGATCAATCTGGATATCGATAAGGGCAACGAATACAGCGTGCCTTACATGTGGGGCACCACCGGGCTGGGCGTAGACACCGCCGCCATTAACGGTGAGCCGGTCACCGCCTGGGCTGATTTGTGGGAAGAGCGTTTTAGCGGCCGCGTCATTCTGACCAACGACATGCGCGAGGTGTTTCACGTGGCATTGCGGGTGTTGGGTTACTCTGGTAACAGCACCGATCCGCAGCAGATTGAAGAAGCCTATGAAAAGCTCACCGAACTGATGCCTTCGGTAAGAACCTTCAACTCCGATGCCCCGCGCATGCCGTTTTTGGAAGGCGAAGTGGATATTGGCATGATCTGGAACGGTGAAGCGGTGATGGGCAAAGACGTCCTGGAATCGCTGGAATACGTGTATCCGAAAGAAGGTATTATTGTATGGCTGGACAGCTTCGTCATTCCGAAGAATGCGAAGAACCCAGATGCCGCCCACAAGTTCATCAGCTTTGTGCTGCGCCCGGAAATTGCTGCCCTGATCAGTACAGATATTGGCTACGCCACACCGGTGCTACCTGCGCGTGAACTGCTAGGCGATGCGGTTGCCAACGATCGCGCGAGCTACCCCACGGCGGCCGACATGGTAAACGCGGAGTTCCAGACCGATATCGGTGACGAGGCTCTTCAGGTTTATGCCAAGTATTGGGAAAAGCTGAAGTCAGGTCGTTAATCCGACCTGCTATAAGCGGCCTGCCTGTTGGCAATAGCGGCCAGGCAGGCCGATGAGTGCAAAAGCGAACTCGCAGCCGTTTATGCGTCGTAAAAGTAGGTCTCAGACATGGCAATGATCTACAATCATGTGATCACCACAGCCGGAAGGCCGCTTCTTTCGATGTTATTTGCACCCCTCCGCCTGACACTCCCGTGCCTCATTGTTGCTGTCCTGTTTTGGTTGGCGATAGCTTCTTCAGTTGCCTCTGCTGCCAGTCAACCGGTCACCGAAGGCTGGGAATATCGCTGGGGCGACTCCTCGATAGACGCCAACGGTGTCCCTACATGGACAGAAACGTCCGCCTTGGATCAGTGGTCCGCCATCGATTTCCCCTCAAACCCGCCCGACCGGAATGGTCGTAATAACGTGTGGTACCGAGTAACACTGCCGGCCGGCGACTGGCACGATCCGGTGCTCTATATATTCAGTGTTGATCTGATTGTTCAGGTCTGGCAAGGCGACCGGCAGATTTACCAGTTTGGTGAGTTCGATGCCGAAGGCCGTGGTGAGTTTGCCGGCTGGCCTTGGCATGCCATTGCACTGCCGCCGGATTACCACGACAAGCCCCTGTATTTCAGAATTTATTCCAACTACATCGATATTGGTCTTTGGGGCGAAGTGGCCATTATGGAGCAGCAGGCTCTGGTACCTTATATTCTAAAAAATTCGCTAAAATCACTGATCGTGGCAGGAATGTGCGCGCTTCTGGCCCTACTAGCCGCAATTTTTGCCTTTGTACGCAAAGACGATCGGGGCTTTAATGGCATTGCTTTATTTGCCTCCAGCTCAGCGCTCCTTCTATTCTCCGGTACGGATGCGAGCCAACTGCTATGGCGCCAGCCACTAATGTGGGAGTACCTGGAAGCCGGCTCTTATTACATGGTGCCAGTCGCTTTGGGTGTGATGTTGGCGCAGTGGCTTGGCCCAAAGCCGGCGCCGCTGCTCAAACGTCTGTGGCAGCTACACCTGCTGTACCTGGTGTTGGCGCTGGGGGCATCGCTTTTGGGTCTGGTCACGCTGGCATCTACCTACCCCGTGTTTGACGTGCTGTTTCTGGTGTCCCTGGTCATCATGTCGGCCATGGCGGTGTTCGGCATTCGCCAGATGTCTGGTGATCAGCGGCTGTTGCTGGCGGTATTTGGTGTTTATTGTCTTCTGCTGATGGCCGATATGGCGGTGGCTCACGGTTTTCTGCCTTGGGTAAGAGTGCCCGTCAGCTGGGGTGTTCTGTTATTTCTGCTGGCGGTTATCAGTATTTCGGTGGCGCATTACCGTCATATACAGATTCAGCTTCAGCAAATGAATGCGCGTCTTGAGCAGGAGGTGGCTGAACGCACGGCCAAAGCCGAGGCGCTGACCCTCCGTGAACGCCGGCGAGTAAAACTGTTGACGTTTGAAAACGAGAAAAACCGCCTGTCGGATGACGTTGTCGCGGGTCTGCAGAGCTGCACTTCGTTAGCGCAGGCGATGAAATTGCTGGTGCTCGAACTTCCTGACTTGACCAGTCCACTGCGGGGTGCCCTGTACCAGCCGGATGCGCTATGTACTTACTCACCTGAGGACTGCTGGCGCCAGGTTGTGAGCTGGGGTTACAACTCTAACTCTTCCGGCCCTTTCACCAACGCCAGTCCGCTGCCAGAGGCGTTTGATGGCTTAATAAACCTGCCGCCGCCCACTCGTCTGTTTGCGGACATCCGCGACTTGCCGCCAGACGATACCGATTTACCCGGAGCTCTGCACAACCTGTGTTTGTGGATTAACGTGCAAAAGGCTGAGAGCGGGAGTCACACTATTGGCTTTTTGCAGCTGGAAATACCGGAATACTTTTCTGCCAACACAACTGAATATGGCATCGCTCGCCTGTGTTTCTCAATGGATCAGATTATCCAGAAAATCGGGCTTACGCTGTCTGGCGTGTTGCTGCATCAGGATTTACAACGACTTTCCTATGAGGACGCGCTCACAGGGCTGCACAATCGCCGCTTTTTCGATCGGTTGATGAAGCACGAGATAGCCGTGTGTCGGCGCAGCCAGCGGTCGCTGACGCTACTGATTGCGGATGTGGATCACTTCAAACGCTTCAACGACGATTACGGCCATGAAGCTGGCGATCTGGTGCTGCAACGTATCGCCAGTGAATTGGCGCCAGCGTTACGTGAAAGCGATACGGTGTGCCGTTACGGCGGCGAAGAATTTGTGGTGCTTATGGCCGGTGCCAGCAGTGCCCAGGCGCAGGTAAAAGCGGAGGCGCTGTGCAAGCGGGTGCAGGACATCAAGCTCGAATATGAAGGTGTGGTTTTGCGGCCTTTGACGATTTCAGTAGGGGTGGCCAGTTGGCCGGACGACACCCTCCAGCCAGAAAAGCTGATGGGGCTGGCCGATAAGGCGCTTTATCGAGCGAAACGAAATGGCCGCAACCGCGTGGAGGTGTCTTCCAGCGGTTGAGGCAGGGCCAGTCAGACCACCAGCACCGGGCACTTGGCGTGGCTGGTTACCCGGTGCGATACGCTGCCTAATAATATGCCGTCTTTGTCGCTATGGGTGCCGCGGGTGCCCACCACAATCAAGTCAGCTTCTTTATCTTGGGCGAACTGTACGATGACTTTGGACGGCCGTCCGCTTTTGACAAAACCGCGCACATGAGTGGCGTTCTGCTCCTTGGCATGTTCTTTGGCGTGATTCACAACCTCCTTGGCGTACTCTGAAAGCACCTTGTCGGGGATGTCCATGCTGTCAGGGCGGTTGATGGACAAAGATGCCTCAAACAGGCTGTGGTGCTTGTACACGCACAGCAAAAAGATTTCGACGTCAGGAATCAGCTTTTGCAAACCGATGGCTTTATCCAAAGCGGTCATTGAGTTTTTTGAGCCATCGATGGCGACTAATATGCGTTTGAACATTCCGTTGTCTCCTGATTAGGCCGGAAAGGCCAGGTCGCGCAAGAACAGTGCAATCTGCGGGAACGCGATAATCAATCCAGCCGCAACGATTAACATCGCAATGAACGGCGGTGTGCCACGAATTACATCCATATAGGGCCGTTTGAAAATGGCGATGGCGGTAAATATGTCGCAGCCAAATGGCGGGGTGGCAGAGCCAATGGCCACCTGCAAGGTGATGAGTACACCCACTAACACAGGGTCTAGCCCTGTGGCCTGAATGGCCGGCGCAAATATCGGCGTCAGCACCAGAATCACCACAATCGGGTCCACAAACATGCAGGCAATAAAGAACGCGACACAGATGGTAACCAGCACACCAACCGGGCCGGCCTCATTGATTCCCACCGATTCCAGAATGGCCTGAGGGATCTGTGCAAACGACAAAATCCATGAAAAGCCATTGCCCACCGCCACCAGAATAAACACCACGGCGGTGATCAGACCTGTGGATTTGGCAATGCGGTAAATATCCGGGAGTTTCAGCGAACGGAAAATCAGAAATTCCAGCAAGAAGGCATACAACACGCATACCGCGGCGGCTTCGGTGGGGCTGAAAATACCGCCGTAAATACCACCGACAATAATGACCGGGAAAAACAACGGCCACAGAGCCTCGCGCACTGCGCGCCCGCGCTCGCCCCAGGTTGCTTTCGGTTCTGTGGGTACATTGTTCTTGTAGGCGTAATATAAGCAGTAGAGTGAAAACATGACCAGAATCATCAGGCCCGGGCCAATACCCGCGATGAACAATTCAGCAATGGAGGTTTGCGAGATAACCCCGTAAATGATCATGCCAATACTGGGGGGAATCAAAAACGCGATATCACTGGCGTTAATAATCAGCGCCAGGGTAAATGAATCGGAATAACCCGCTTTCAGCATTTTTGGCCGCAACGGTGAACCCACCGCTACCACGGTGGCCTGAGTAGACCCCGACACCGCTCCGAACAGGGTGCAGGAAGTGGCCGCACTAATAGCCAGTCCACCTTTAATGTGGCCAATAAACGCCATCACCATATTAATCAGGCGATCCGCGGACTGGCCGCGAGTCATAATATCTGCGGCCAGAATGAACATCGGCACCGCAATAAGCGATGCTGGGCGAATGCCGCCCATCATCTGCTGAATAAAAGTGCCCATCTGGCCGAAGCCGTCGAACATCATTACAAAGCCAACAACAGCAGCGGTTGTCAGCGGGATCATCATCGGAAAGCCCATTAGCAGGAGCCCGATCATAATGACCATCAGTATTGTTGCCATGATTCTTGCCTTTTATGGTCTGCTCAGAGTCTGGCCTGATTCAGGCTGCTTTAAACTTCGGTTTCGGTCTCTGCATAGCCGTCCACCACACCGGTGGATAAGTACACGCCTTTACTGGTTAAGTTTTTGACGGCGGTCAACAAATACTGAATGCCGGTAACAGCAAAACCGATGGGTGCCCAAACATAGATCATCCAGATGTCTATGCCCAACGCGGGTAGAATCCGACCGCGATCGTACAAAGTAACGATGTAACCGTAGGAGTGGTAGCACAGAAAGAACATCATCGCTGCGGTAAATAGAGCGATAATAATCATTAGTACTTTTCGGCCCTTAGCGGGAAAGGCGTCGTAAATTGCAGACATGCGAATGTGGCGCCCGTGGCGGGCGGCGTAGCCGATGCCGGCGAAGGTAACCAGAATAATGAGTATGCGGTTGATCTCGCCCGAGAAAAACATACCTTCACCGAATATGAAGCGAGCAATCACGTTCACGCAGGTGTTCATTGCCATCAAAATAATGCCGGCTGCAAGTATTATCGCCTCGGTTTTGGCAATCCACTCATCGATGGTGCCCAGAAAACCGGGCAGTCCCGAGTCATAATGGCCGGTGTCGTCTAAATCCGGGGAGTTTTCGGTCATGGGCTATGCTCCGGAATGGCAAAATCCCGGCCGGTAGGGGAAAAGCCCCGGCTGGGCGGGGTTAGTCTTTAAGCCCCGCAGGCAAATGATCGCGGGGCCATGAATACAAAAAGAATAACGAGCTGTTATTTTTTGATGTTTTTCAAATCCTGCTTGAACTGGTTCAACAGTTGCTGACCACTCTCGCCGGCCATCTCAACAAACTTCGCCTCAACCTGCGGGGCGCGCTTGCGGAACACGTCGATCTGCTCTTCGGTCAGGCGTGTAACGGTGACTTCGTCACTGCTAGCCTGGATTTTTGCCAGGGCTTCATCAGCCAGGCCGTCGATATGAACAAGAATTTCTTCAAAGGCGAAATCAGACGCTTTGTTCACTAACTCTTTGTCTGCGTCTGAGAGGCCGTTGTAGAAGTTCTGGTTGGCCATCATTGCGGTGGTGAACCAGCCGTGACCGGTAAAAACCAGGTTAGGTGACACTTCGTAAAGACCGCCGGACTGAATCCAGAAAATCGGGTTTTCCTGGCCCTGAAGCATATTGGTCTGCAGCGCGCCGTAAACTTCACCCCAAGGCAAGGGCGTAGGCGTGGCGCCAAAAGCGGAGTAGGTTTCCGACAGCAACGGGTTAGTCATCACGCGAATCTTCTTATTTTGCAGCTCTGCCGGGGTCGTAAAGGGTTCGTCGAGCGTGACGACCATTTCACCTTCCGGATACATCTGCAGCAACTTCAAGCCGTTTTCTGCGTAAAGCTTAGGGAAGTCTTCGTTGATAGCCTTACTTTCACGGAAAAAGGTAACCACCGTTCCCATGTCTGTAGGCAACAGATACGGGATAAAGAAAATTTGCGCTTCTGGAATCAGGGCCCCGGTAAAACCGGGCGACTGGTTTACAAAATTCAGAATGCCGGCCTGGGTCTGCTCCATAATGTCATCAGACTCGCCCAGTTCACCGAAGCGATAAACCTGCACCGTATTGTCGGAGTTGTCTTCGATGTACTCTTTAAATTTGTAAGCGAAAACGTCCTGAACATCGCCTTCGTATTCTTCGTGAGCATAACGCCAGTTGGCAGCGTTCACCGAGTTGGCTGCGGTCAGTGCCGCGAACGTCAGTGCAGAAATGCCTGCCAGTTTCTTGAATTTACTCATGCTGCTCATCGCGTAATCTCCGCTTCTTTTTCTGAATTGGTTATTCTTCTGTCTTTAGACTGGCAAAACAACGGGTGAAGCGCAAGTTTACAGATAAAAACTTGAGCTTCGCTTACTATCTTTTTCCTGGTCAATAACATGCTGGAATTAAGGCGTATTACGGTCTTCCAGACATGTTTGCAAAAAACGTTCAAACTCTTGGGTTATTCGCTGTACGCTGTTTTCGAGCCGGTGGCCATCGTTCAGTACAAGGGCGCTGATGCCTTGCTGTTGTGCCAATTCCAGCACAGGCATTACCGGAACAACGTCATCTTCCCAACCATGAATAATCTGGCTGAACGTGGCACAAATCTGCGGCCTGGGTTGTGGATAGCCCACGAGTGCCAGTGCGGGGGCTAATAAAAAGCAGCCCAGTACCGGATTCATGGCGCTTGTTTGCGCACACACCCAGCCGCCCATGCTGGACCCTGCCAAAACGGTACGCTGGGGGGCAGCCCCAACTCGCTCCATAGCTGCCTGCATCTGCTTCAGGCGGGTTGTCGGGTCTTTACTGCTGCGATGGTCCACCGCTTCGGCCACCACGCCCGGGTATTCTTCCGCGACCGCTTTCATAGCTTGAATCTTAGTACTGCGGGGGCCACTTTCCAGTCCGTGGGACAGAAATACGTGAAAAATGGGTAGTGTCATGGTTTGGCTCCTGAGGATTTATTTATTTCCCGGCGGCAAAAAACGGCGACGCAGAAAACCGTTGCGGCCGTGATCGCGTAACTTCATCTACTATTATAAAGAATAACAGGAGACGCATTATGTTCAGATGGCCAGTCAGCGTTGCACTGCTTTTGCTGTGGGGAGTTGCCCCGGTTGTGGCAGAAGAAGCCGTGGGTTGTCCGGCATTTTTGGACCACGATCTGCCGAAACTTCATTCCAAAGATACCGTCAATTTATGCGAACTGGCTGCCGGCAAGCCGATGTTGGTGGTGAATACTGCCAGCTTTTGCGGTTTTACCAACCAGTTCACCGCCCTTGAGCAGCTGCATCAGCGTTACGGTAAAGAGGGCTTGGTGGTGGTTGGTTTTGCCAGCAACGACTTCCGCCAGGAGGCAGACACCGAGGAGGAAGCGGCCACCATCTGTTTCAAAAATTTCGGCGTCACCTTCACTATGATAGCCCCCGGGCCGGTCACCGGTGCAAACGCAACGCCTGTGTTCGCCCACATCAATCAACAGAGCCAGCCGCCGCAGTGGAATTTCACAAAATACCTGTTGAACGATCAGGGCCAGGTAGTGGAATCTTTCTCAAGTAGCGTGCTCCCCAGCGACAAACAGATAACGCAGGCGGTGGAATCTGTACTCTAACGCAGAAAATGTCCGCGTCGAATGAAGCTGTTTCCTGGGCATCAGCGTACATTTCACCCAATCAGTATTTGCTCGCGGGTCGTTTTCCTGAGGGTATTTGAGAGTTTAAGGCTAACCCGCTGAAATAATCAGAATTAGAAAGGAATCAGGAGAGAATTGTGACTGAAAAAACCGCTGAATTGGTTGCCGCGCCGGACCCTGCCACCAAACCGGCTGAGCCGTTTAGCCGCACGGTTAATCTGGCCAAAGGTGACGTGCAGCAAAAGCGCGAGGAAATCGAGCGTTGTTTTTGCGACACTTTTGACACCTACGAATCCCTGTTTACAACATTGGCCGGTGACGACGCTTATTTTAAGAAGTCGATACCTTTGCGCCACCCGCTGATGTTTTATTTGGGCCATACAGCAACTTTTTTTGTCAACAAGTTGGTATTGGCAAAAATTCTGCCCGAGCGCATTGATCCTGCGATGGAGTCGACCTTTGCGGTGGGCGTGGATGAAATGAGCTGGGACGACTTGAACGAAGACCATTACGCCTGGCCTAAAGTGTCGGCAGTTATGGCCTATCGCCAAAAAGTTCGGGCGATGGTGGTGGATCTTATCCGCACCTTGCCCTTGCAGTTGCCGGTGGGCTGGAAGAGCCCGTTCTGGCCGATTTTGATGGGCATCGATCACGAGCGCATTCACCTGGAAACCTCATCGGTGCTGATTCGCCAGCAAAAGCTGGAGTATCTGCAGCCGCAGCCAGAGTGGACGCCCAACACTCAAAGCGGGGAAGCTCCGCAGAACAAGCTGCTGCCGGTGGCGGCGGGCGATGTGGCTTTGGGCCTGCCAGTTGACGGTGAGTATTACGGTTGGGACAACGAATATGGCCGCCATGAAGCCAGCGTAGACGCGTTTGATGCGTCAAAATATTTGGTGAGCAATCAGGAGTTTCTGGAATTCGTTGAAGCCGGCGGCTACAGCGAAGAGGCTTACTGGAGCGAAGAAGGCTTGGGCTGGCGCGCATTTGCTAAGGCCAGCCACCCCACTTTCTGGGTGTGGCGCAATCAATGGTTTCTGCGGTTAATGACCGAAGAAGTGGAAATGCGGTGGGATTGGCCAGCGGAGGTGAACTACCACGAAGCTAAAGCCTTCTGCGAATGGAAAACCGTGGATAGCGGCCGGCCTGTGCGGCTGCCCACTGAAGACGAATGGCACCGCCTGGCCGAAGTGGCTCAGGTAGCGGAAGTAGGCGCCGAGCCGGCTGCGGCCAACCTGCATTTGGATCACGGCGCGTCTTCATGCCCGGTTACGCGCTTCCGCCACGGCCAATGGTTTGATGTTGTCGGTAACGTATGGCAGTGGACTGAAACGCCGATGTACCCGTTTGCAGGGTTTGAGGTGCATCCGTTGTACGATGATTTCACCACACCCACATTTGATAATCGCCACAACCTGATTAAAGGCGGGTCGTGGATTTCTTGCGGTAACGAGGCGCGGCTCAGTGCCCGCTATGCGTTCCGCCGCCATTTCTTCCAGCATGCGGGATTCCGCTATGTGGCTTCGGAGGCTGAATTGAAGAACCCCAGCGCATATTACGAAAACGATGTCATTCTTGCCCAGTACTCGGAATTCAATTTCGGCGAAAACTGGCACGGCGAAGCCAACTTCCCCAAAGAACTGGCGATGGCCGGTATTGCGGCCTTAGACGAGCGCTCAGCGGCTGACCAAAGTGGCGTAAGCTATGGCCGCGCCCTGGATATCGGCTGCGCTTGCGGCCGCACCAGTTTTGAGTTGGCTACCCGCTTTGAGCATGTGGACGGCATCGACTTTTCAGCCAATTTCATTCAGAAAGGAGTGGAGATGGCAGAGCAGAAAGTGATTCGCTATGCCCGCCCGGAAGAGGGTGACCTGGTGAGTTACCACGAGCGCACCCTAGAGGAATTGGGCCTGACCGAGTCTGCCGAGCGTGTAGCCTTCCATCAGGGCGACGCTTGTAACTTGAAGCCGTTGTTTAACAACTACGACCTGATTGTGGCTGGCAACCTGATTGACCGCCTGTACGATCCGGCGAAGTTTCTGACCCGCATTCACGAGCGTCTGAACGACAACGGCGTACTGGTGATTGCATCGCCCTATACCTGGCTGGAGGAATACACTCCGCGAGACAAATGGGTTGGTGGTTACAAGAAAGACGGTGAAAATTACAGCACTCTGGACGGTTTGAAAGACTTGCTAGCACCGCATTTCCGTTTGATGAGCGCGCCGCGCAGCCTGCCATTCGTGATTCGCGAAACCCGTAATAAATATCAGCACAGCCTGTCAGAACTGACAGTGTGGGAAAAGGTCACGCCCTGATACGCATCACATCAGGAGCCAGGGACAGATTTCAAATCTGTCCCCGATTTACCATTCCGACGTGCCGCCTATTGCCGGCCTAAACCGCGCTTTTCCAGAAACTCCTTCAGATGCAGGCGCAGCTTGCTGGTGAACAGGGGTTTAAGCTGCTTCGACCAGTTGCTGGACTTATTACCGCCGAGGCGCTCGCTGTAATAGGTTTCCATAGTGGCGTCAAAGCCATCAATCAGCGCGTTGTCCTGTTCGCTGTTGTAACTGTCCGTTTTCACGATGACGCTAAGTGGCAGGCGTGGCTTCACTTGGGGATCCTGGTCCGGATAGCCCAGACACAGGCCGAATACCGGATACACCTGATCGGGCAGGTCCAGCAGGTCGCTAACAGCGGCCGGGTCATTACGGATACCACCGATGTAGCAAATGCCCAGCCCTTCAGATTCTGCTGCCACCACAAGGTTCTGCGCCATCATTGCTGAGTCTATGCTGGCCACCAGCAACTGCTCGGTGGTGCCGGTAATTATTTCGGCGCCAGCTCTTGCGGCAGCTTCGGTCGGGCGCTTCATATCGGCGCAAAACACGAAAAAGTTCGAGGCGGAAGCGACGTAGCCCTGGCCACCGGTCAGCTCTACCAAGCGCTCCCGCTTGACGGTATCGACGACGTGAATCAGCGTGTAAGCCTGCACGTGGCTGGAGGTAGCGGCGCATTGGCCGGCGTGCAGCAGATTAGACAGCAGCTCGGCCGGAATTTTCTGGTCAGTAAACTTGCGAATGGAACGGTGGCGGCTAAGCAGGTCAAGCACCGGGTTGGCAGATGCATTGAACGCTTTGTTTTGAATAGCAGTCATGGGGCCTCTTAGGCTGAAAAAATACAACAGTACTATGCCAGATGTGCCTATCTGTCGCATCAACTCTCCCAAAACTTGATGACGGTCAAATCAATCCCGGCAGTGAATGTTAGCCTGCTCACCAAACACCTCTGACAGACTTGACGAACCGCTGGAGAGCCCATGGACACCATGCGCCGAGCCCTGTTGGGGCAAATTGCCAAGCTTACTGCGGGCGCTGCTCTGGTGCCGCTGAGCAGCATTGCCTCTGCGGGCATCAACCACCAACCACCAAGGCGTGAAGGCGACCCCTCAAAACGCTATGCCATGCTGATTGACTTGCGCGCCTGTATTGGCTGCCAGGCCTGCACTGTGTCGTGCCACATTGAAAACGAGGCGCCATTGGGTAGTTTTCGTACCATTGTGTCCCAGTACGAAGTAGAGCACGAAGACAGCGGCGACATAGCCACATTCATGTTGCCGCGGCTATGCAACCACTGTGACTCACCCCCCTGTGTGCCGGTGTGCCCGGTGCAAGCCACCTTCCAGCGTGAAGACGGCATTGTGGTAGTGGATAACGACGTTTGCGTGGGTTGCGCCTACTGCGTGCAAGCCTGCCCGTACGACGCCCGGTTTATCAACGAACACACCCAAACCGCCGACAAGTGCACCTTTTGCGCCCACCGCTTGGACGTAGGTTTGTTGCCGGCTTGTGTGGAATCCTGCGTGGGCGGTGCCCGCATTATTGGCGACATTCGTGACCCAAACAGCCAGATCAGCCAGATGATTGCTGAGCACTCAAAAGAACTGATGGTATTGAAACCCGAGCAGGGCACCTCTCCCCATGTGTTCTATCTGGGTATGGATGACCGTTTCATATCACGCCCCGACGCCAAGCCGGCACTCTGGGATGTCCGCGGCCCAAAAGGTGAGGAGATGGGCTATGAATTCCATGGTCATTGAGGTTTTAACACCGCGCTACGCCATGGCCTGGTATCCCTGGGCGGTGCAGTATTTTTTTATGATCGCCATTTCCTACTCGGCGTTGATGCTCACCGTGCCTGGCCTGCTGCTAGGTAAACAGCGGTTTTTACTGTTAGCTAAAATTGCTTTGCTGGTCAGCGTTAGCTGCACTCTGGTGGGTCCGGTAGCCCTGTTGGCAGACTTGCACCAGCCGCTGCGATTCTGGCACTTCTACGCCAACATAACGCCTTGGTCCTGGATGTCTATTGGCAGTTTGCTACTGCCGCTGTACCTGGTCCTGGTGGTGGCTTACGCCTGGTTGGCCTGGCGCCCCGCCATGCAGGAGCAGGCTCAGGAAGAGGGCTGGATGGCTAGATTGTCCGGCTGGATCGCCTTGGGCCAGTGGCACTCACCCCGCTGGATGTTGATTTTGTCGGGTCTGGGCGCGCTGGTGTTTTCGTTCGGAATAATGCTCTACACCGGCGCCGAAGTGGCCGTTCTGCAATCCCGTCCGTTGTGGCATACCGAGTGGCTACCCGTGATGTTTGTGATCACCGGGCTGGTTGCCGCGGCGGGTCTGGTATTGCTGCTGAACCGGTTGATGACCGGCAACGACGAAGACGTGAACCGCCAGGGTCTGACGGTGATCTTTGTCGGCATGATATTGGCGGCAGTGGTTGCGGCCCTGTGGCTGACCGAGGGCATTACCGGCTACAGCCCGTCGGTTCAGGAAGCTTTTGCCTCTGTTAAAAACTCGCCCCAGTGGACCGCCGTTGCGGTGTGGGGCCTGCTGGCCGGTATCGCGCTGGTACTGTCAGCGGCGGTGTTGCTGAAAAAACAAAGCTGGCTGGGTTTTGGCTGGCTGGTAGGTTTACTGGCGCTGCACGTGGGCTGGACCTTCCGCTGGATGGTGCTGATGGAAGTGCAGACCGTGGCCAAGAACACGGCTGGTTACTACCAATACGCCATCGAAGCCGGCTCTTACGGATTTATGGGCATTATCGGCACCTTTGGCCTGTGGCTGGCGGCCCTGTTGATTATCGACATCCTGGTGCCCTGGAAAAAAGGCATGCAGGTGCGCGCACGCTGATTTTCGGCCCAGGCTGCCGCCGCAATAACGTCCGCAGCCGGCGTCTTGAGGAGTTTAGAAATGGACAAGAATCGTCGTAATCTGATCAAAGGTGCTGCCGCCGCTGGCGGTATAGCAGCGTTTGGGGCCGGCTATTACGGTCCGCTGGAAAAAATGGGCAAGGGCCTGATGAACGGTACCGCCGGTAAGAAAACCGCCGACCGCCTGCACGGCAATAGCTTGTCGCCAGAATACAGCGTAGACCCGCAAACCGGCGAGATTACACTCAACCCGGACCAGCGCATTGCCTTTACCGTGTGCTACGGCTGCACCACCCAGTGCGGCGTGCGGGTGCGTATTGATAACAATGAAGAAAAAGTTCTGCGGGTGTCGGGTAACCCTTACCACCCATTGTCTGCGGACGAGCATCTGGACGAAGATATCCCGGTGCTGGACGCCCTCAAGGGCCTGAGTAGTTTTCAGGATCGGGGCCAGCTCAACCGCTCCACCGCCTGCGCCCGCGGCAACGCCGCCATGGCTCAGCTCACCAGCAACAAGCGGGTATTGCAGTGCCTGAAGCGGGTGGGTCCTCGCGGCAGTGGCCAGTGGCAGACCGTTTCATTCGAGCAGCTGCTGGACGAGATTGTGGAAGGCGGTGACCTATTTGCGGAAGGCGCGGTAGACGGCCTGCGCGCCATTCGCGACGTTGAAACCCCGCTGGACGCCAATAACCCCGAATACGGTCCCAAAGCCAACCAGCTGCTGATGATGGAGGCCACCGACTACGGCCGTTCCGCACTGCTCAAGCGCTTTGCCTTTAACGCCTTTGGTACCCGCAACTACGGCCATCATGGCGCTTATTGTGGCCTGGCGTTCCGCATGGGTTCTGGCGCGCTGATGAACGATCTGGCTAAAAACGCCCACGTGAAACCAGACTTCGCCAATACAAAATTTGCCCTGTTTATTGGTACCGCACCCAGCCAGGCCGGTAACCCGTTCAAGCGTCAGGGCCGCTTGCTGGGGCAAGCCCGCAGCACTGGCTCTTTGGAATACGTGGTGGTAGACCCGGCCCTGAACGCGGCCGCATCCCACGCCGCCAGCGATCGCAACCGTTGGATTTCCATTCTGCCGGGCACCGACACCGCGCTGGCCATGGGCCTGATTCGCTGGATGCTGGAAAATAACGGCTACGCGGCGGATTACCTGGCACTGCCGGGCCACACCGCGGCCAGCGCCGCCGGTGAAGCGGGCCACAGCAACGCCACCCACCTGGTGATTGATGACGACAGCCACCCAAGGGCTGGCTACTTTCTGCGTTTGTCTGACCTTGGTCAGGCTGAAGCAGGATCTGAAAACGATCACCCGGTGGTAGTCAATAACGCCGGCGATCTTGAAAGCGCCGAAGCTGCCAGCCGCAGCCAGCTGTTTGTGAAACGCCAGGTAGATACCGCGGGTGGCACCACTACCGTGCGCAGCTCGCTGTTCAAACTGCGCCAACAGGCCCAGGCTTACAGCATTGAAGAGTACGCCGACTACTGTGGCATAGAGGCCGGTACCATAAAGGCCCTGGCTAAGCGCTTTGCCCGTTTTGGCCGCCAGGCCGTAGCAGACGCCCACGGCGGCATGATGTCCGGCTCGGGCTTTTACGCCTCTTGGGGCGTGAATATGCTCAACTTGCTGGCCGGCAGCTACAATCAGAAGGGTGGTATGGCCCACGGCGGTGGCAAGTACAACGGTATGGGTAATGGTCCGCGCTACGACCTGGAAAGCTTTCCTGGCCAGGTTGGCCCCAAGGGTGTGTTTTTGTCGCGTTCGCGTTTTCCCTACGAGAAAACCTCAGAATACAAACGCCATGTGGCCAACGGTGAATCGCCGTATCCGGCCAAAGCCCCCTGGCGCAAGCTGGCACCGCCGATTCTGACCGAGCACCTGTTATCCGGTATTGACGGCTACCCGTATCACATCAAAGCCATGATCGGAGTAATGGCAAACCCGCTCTACGGCCAGGCGGGCCTGACCGAGATGATTGAAAGCAAGCTGAAAGATCCGAAAAACATTGGCCTGTACGTGGCGGTAGACGGTTTTATCAACGAAACCAACCGTTACGCGGATTACATTGTGCCGGATTCGGTAATGTACGAAGTCTGGGGCTTCACCGGCGCCTGGAGTGGCACCGTGACCAAAATGACCACCGCCTGCTGGCCGGTGGTTGAGCCACGCCAGGCAAAAACCGCCGCCGGTGAGCCGGTCAGTATGGACAGCTTTTTTATCGAGTTGGCCAAACGGCTTGATTTGCCGGGCTTTGGCGACAACGCCATCGCCGGTGCCGACGGCAAGAACCATCCGTTGAACCGCGCTGAAGACTACTATTTAAGGGCGGCGGCGAACATTGCGCTGGCAGGTAAACCACTGGCAGATGCCTCCGCAGAGGACATCCACGCATCCGGTATTGAGCCGTTAATGGAGCGCTTGCAAGGCACTCTGGCGGCGGACGAAGTGGGCCCGGTGGCGCACCTGTACTCCCGCGGTGGTCGCTTCGAGAAAATGAAAAAGGCTTATGACAGCCAGAAACTCGGCTACACTTGGACTCGCCCGCTGTGCGTGTACAACGAAGAGGTGGGCACCACCATCGACAGCTACAGCGGTAAACGCCTTGTGGGTACGCCTATGTTTCATCCGCCCAGGTTCTGGGATGGCTCGGCGCTGCGGGATCACTTTACTCAGGAAGATTGGCCACTGTTGGCGTTCTCGTTCAAGTCCAACCTGATGAACTCCTATGCTATTGGTCTGGAACGGCTGCGCATGATCAAACCTTATAACCCGGTACTGCTGCACTACAAAGATGCCGAAAAATACGGTGTGAAACACGGTGACGCCATCGCCATCGAAAGCCCCGGTGGCAGGGTGGTTGCCCTGGCTCTGGTGGGCGAGCACGTACATGAGGGAGCGTTGGGTATCGAGCATGGCTACGGTCACCGCGAACTGGGCGCGGGTACCCATGTGATTGATGGCGAGAAGCGCCCGGGCAACGAATACCTGGGCGCTGGCGTGAACCTGAACGATCTGGGCTTTGCCGACCCCACCCGTAAAAGCGGAACCGCCACTTGGCTGGAAAACGTCAGTGGCGCCTCGGTGCGCCAGGGTTTGCCGGTGCGTATCAGCGTGGTGAACGACCTGATCTGACTCGGTAGACCTAACCCGGTGCTATCAAAAATATCAAAAAAGGCAGAGCCGAAGCTCTGCCTTTTGCATTTTTAAAGCGGGTGAATGCGGTGTTACCGCATGGCTTTCAGGCCTTTGGCCCATTTTTCAAGCTCCACCAGCAGGTCAGTGGCAGACGGGTCAATCAGTTCGTTGGAGTGAAACACCTTGTTATCATCAATCTGGTTCCAGGCCATGGGCACCATCACCCCTTCCACCATGGGCATCATTTTCAGGGTGGTGACCAGTTGCCGCGCCAGCAGGGCTGCGCGTACGCCGCCGCCGGCACCGCCATAGCTGACAAAGCCGCAGGGCTTGTAATTCCACTCGGTGTACACGTAGTTCAGCGCATTCACGAACGACGGCGGTGGGCAAAAATTGTATTCCGGCAAAACGAATACAAAGGCGTCAGCGCTGCTTACGCTGGCGGCCCAGCGGCGGGTATGTTCGTGTTCGTAAATCCCGCTTTTGGGGTGATTGGCCTCGTTGTAAACCGGAAGTTCGAAATCGACCAAGTCCACCAGCCGGCAGTCGAACGCAGAATGTTCACGGGCGTACTCCAAAAACCACTGGGCAATCGACGGCCCTATGCGGCCGGGGCGCGTGCTACAGGTCACAATGTTCAGTGTCAGTGCCATAAAAAATTCCTGTGGGTATACAGCGTGAAGTGACAAATATGTCTACTGGGCTTATCCATTAAACCTGAACTGCTTGCGGATCGGGGCAAACAACGAACCGTATCAAAGCACGGCTCACTGACGATGAAAACACCACTGCGAAACCATCAGGGCTGGGCACTTCCCATCACCGCCCGCATGTCTTCGGGGAGCGGTAAGCCTTGTTGCATTTGGATTTGGCCATTTTCATCTTTGTAATAGGTGCTGGGGGTAGCGCTAAGCCCTAATTCACCCATCAAACGGTTATTGGCAGTGATGCGTTTGCTATTAGCGCTGACCCGTTCGCGATTCACCTCTATGCCGCCGTTGTTGTAACTTTGCTGGTTGTCGCGCAGGGCTGCCTGGGGGTCGTCTGCACCCAGAATGGTGGCGGCTTTAGACAGGCTGTCCTCGCGCAGTATGCCCACCATCACGTGGCGTAGCTGCACTTGGCCGGCGTCAATCCAGGGTTCTGCAGCCTGGCGGAAGCGGTGGCAGTAAGGGCAATTGGGGTCGGTAAAGGTATACACGATGACCGGCGCATCGGCGCTGCCGTCAAGTACCCAGGCGCTATCGCCCATTTGTGCCCAGGCTTTTTGATTCAGCGGCCCTTGTACCAGTTCCTGGATTTTTGGCTCTGTAAGGTTGTCGCCGTTGGCGTTCAGCATCGGGCCCACAATAATATGGTCGCCGTCAGGCGTCAGGTAAAACGCGACTGGCCGGCCCTGCATATCGCCGGCATAGCCGGTCAGGCCGCCGGGTGCTTCGAAACTGTCAGCAATGGACACGCCGCGGTCAATTAACAGCTGCACCGCAGGTGGGTAGCTGTCCTGGGCGAAGGCGATGCCACTGGCGCCCAGAGTAGCTGCGGCCAAAGCCGACACTAACAATGGTTGCCAGCGGCCCGATGTCCGCAGTGCACGTGCGCGAGCCGCATCGGTGGTGCTTGTAGAGCGAACAGATGTAGAGCTAACGGGTGAAGCCATGGCGGTTTCTCCTTAAGTGTCAGATAGATTGGTTACGGCTCAAGGAGCCTTAAACGGCTCGAGCCTGCGGGCCAGCGTGGCATTAGACAACTCGCCCATGTGGGCATTTACCTGGCGGCCTTCGGTGTTATAGAACAGGGTAGTGGGTAGGCCGTGGCTGCCTGTATTGCGGCCCAGACTGCCACCGAAATCGGTTATCAGATTATTCAGGGTTAAGTCCTGCTCTTGCATAAAACGGCGAATCGTTTCCGGCTGCTCACCCTGATTTACAAAAACAAAGGCCACACCGGGATTGTCTTTCTGCGCCTGCTCCAACACGGGCATTTCGCGAATGCAGGGCGGGCACCAGGTGGCCCACAGATTCACCACCATGGGCGTGCCCGGAGCCAGTTCTGATAATTGTACGGGCTTGCCATCAAGAGTGGCGAGGCTGGCTTGGGGTAAGCTGGCGGTTTGTTGCTCCATCACGGCGATTAGCCCAGCAATTGCGCCCCAGCTGATCAGGCCCGCTGTCATGGCAATGGCCAGTGGGCGACGTATTCGCGCGTGCCGGCGCATGCGCCAGGCGATAAAAACCAAGGCCCCGGCAACGCCTGCCAGAACACTGAAACCGCCATCGCGAATATCAATAATGCCCAGCAGGTCATCGCGGTAATATTCGAAGTAAAGCGCAACAAAGCCAATGCGCGCTGTCAGCAGGGCGACCAGAAAAATATCTGCCAGGGTGCCAGCGATGGGGACACCTTCTTTGCGCCCGGCTATAGCACCGGTTATCAGCGCCACCACGAAGGCGAATACCAGCAGTAGATGGCCCATGGGCAAGCTAAGTGGCCCCAGATTCACGGAAAGCATCCTTACTCCTCAAAAATGACAGCAGTTGGCGCAGTGTGACTCGCAACGGTGCGGGGAGTTCCCCCGTTCGGTCCAGCCGTCTTTAATTGAAGCCTTATGACAATAGTGAAAACACTGAGTTGACGATTCACCGCGCCGGCCTCATATTAGTGATTGAACCAGCGAGACACCCCCATGCACCCACGCCCTTGCCATACTTTGCTGCCATCTGCCCGCTTCGGTTACGGGTTGTCATTGCTGCTGGCGGTGTTGGCTCTCGGGTTATTGCTGAGTGGTTTTTCTGCCCCGGCTGCAAACTCTGATTTCGGTTATATCAACCACAGCGATCAGGCTCTGGTGGCCAGCCATCAGGGCAGTCGTTGGCGGTTCGTGGCGCCAACGCCCGCCAACGGTGACAGTTCGCCAACGCCCTTTGCACTGGTGTCAGTGCTTTCTCTGCTATTGCCCCAGTTCAGCAGCCAAGTGGTGGTTTTCCATCCTGTTGCCGCGCATGTTGTTCGCCATCACCCCAGCTTCTGGCCCCTTCTGCGGGCTCCTCCTTTGGCTTAATGCCATAACGACCGTTTTTCGCACTGTCTGAAATTCCCGTTATTACGCCTGCCCTCCGCTGTTAAAGCTGCCGGCAGGCGTCGCCTGTGAGGATATGCCATGAAATCTTTGAAAGCCCGGGCTTTGGTCTATGGCTTGGTTATATTATTAGGGCTGATAGCCGCCCTGCCAAATCTGTTGCCAACGCAAATCGCCGCTAAACTTCCCGCCTGGTACACCAGTACCACAATATCTTTAGGCCTTGACTTGCAAGGTGGCTCGCACCTGTTGCTGGCGGCCGACACCGCCGAGCTGTTTGATGCTGAAATGCGCGCCATTGCTGAGGAGCTTCGGCCAAAGCTGGTAGACGCAGGGGTGACCGGTGTCAGGCCAAAGGCTGAGAGTGGCGCGGTGGTGGTTATGGCCAAGAAGCCCGAGCAACTGCAAGCGGCCGCCACCGTGGCCCGTGCGTTGGCTCGTGACAATAGAGACGGCACTCGACGCTTCGACGTCGCGGTAGAAGACGGCCAATTAAGGCTGACGTTGACTGAAAGCCGCATTGCCGCGTTAACCAATGACGCGCTTGAGCGCAGCCTGGAAGTGGTACGTCAGCGGTTGGACGAAAGCGGGTTGGTAGAACCCAGCATCACCCGCCAGGGCAACGATGGCATTCTAGTACAGATGCCCGGCGTGGCCGACCCCAGCAGTATTCGTAAACTGCTCGGCACCACTGCAAAAATGACCTTTAATTGGGTTGCCAATAGCAAGAATGAACCGGTAATGGATTTGCCGGGCAGCGAAGAAGGCGAACGTTACAGCTTGGAGCGACGGGTGGCGATGGAAGGCCAGCACATTAGCGATGCTCAGCTAGGCTTTAATTCTGACAACGGGCAACCGGTGGTGAACTTCAAGCTGGACAGCAGTGGCGCAAGCCAGTTTGGCGAGATGACTCGCGCTAACATCGGCCGGCCGCTTGCGGTGGTACTAGACGGCAAAGTGATTACCGCGCCGGTGATTCGCAGTGCCATTGCCGGCGGCAGCGGTGAAATCAGTGGTGGCTTTACCAGCGCCGAAGCCAGCAACCTGGCCCTGTTACTGCGCGGTGGCGCCTTGCCAGTGCCATTGAAAGTGCTGGAAGAGCGCACCGTGGGGCCAGACTTGGGCAGTGACGCCATTGCCATGGGCTTAAGTACCGGGCTGCTGGGTGCTGCTTTGGTATTCGCCTTTATGCTGGGCCTGTATGGCCGCTGGGGTGCGATTGCCTGTGTGGGCCTGGCGGTGAACGTAGGCCTGGTGTTCGGTGTGCTGAGCGTGCTTGGTGCCACGCTGACCCTGCCGGGCATCGCCGGTATTATTCTCACCATTGGTATGGCGGTAGATGCCAACATTCTGATTAACGAGCGCATTCGCGAGGAAACCCGTAACGGCCTCTCTGCCCCTATGGCGGTGCGCCAGGGTTTTAGCCGCGCTTACAGCACAATTCTGGATTCCAACGTCACCACGCTGATTGCTATCAGCCTGCTGTTTATGTTCGGCAGCGGCCCGGTGCGCGGTTTTGCCGTCACCATTGGCATTGGTTTGTTGACGTCGATGTTCACGGCCATTGCGGTCACCCGCTTGTTGATGGAATGGCGGGTGCGGGCCATGGGCCGCCAGCCTTTAACTATTCAGGGCATAAAAGCGCTGGACCGGCTGGCGGAGCGCGGTGTTGATTTTCTGCGCGGCCGTTTCATAGGTTTGGGGTTATCGGCCTTGCTGTCGATTGGCTCCATCGTTTTGTTTTTTGGTCCTGGACTGCAATACGGCGTGGACTTTACCGGGGGTACCCTGGTGGAAGTGCGGGCCGAAAACACCAGCGTAGAGCAGCTGCGCCAGGCTCTGGCTACTGCAGGCTTGGGCAGTGCGGCGATTCAGGAGTCAGGCCCGGCGGATGCAGGCCAGTATCTGGTGCGCTTGCCGGTGCTGAATCCTTCAGCGAGTGATTCCGATAGCAAGGCAGAAGGCGTGGTGGACTCCCTGAAAACCGCGGTGCGCACTCTTTCGCCAACGGCCGAATTCCCGAAAGTAGACATGGTCGGGCCGAAAGTCAGCGGCGGTTTTTCCGATGCTACGATTCTGGCGATTCTGCTGGCGGGTGCTGGCATGCTGGGCTACCTCTGGATTCGCTTTGAATCCCATTTTGCCGCCGCCGCAACCTTGACCATTGCGCTGGACCTGACAAAAACCATCGGCTTTTTTGCGCTGACCGGTCTTGAATTTAACTTAACGGCGGTTGCGGCTTTGCTGGCGCTGATCGGCTATTCGGTGAACGACAAAGTGGTGGTGTTTGACCGGGTTCGGGAAAATCTGCGGCTCACGCCCGACAAGCCCATGCTGCAACTGCTGAACGAGAGCATATCGTCTACCCTGACGCGCACCGTGTTTACCTCGCTTACCACCCTGCTGGCCCTGTTGCCCATGGGCATTGCCGGCGGCAGCGCGGTGGCCAGTTTTGCGCTGCCGATGTTGTTTGGCATTGTGGTGGGTACTAGCTCATCGATCTTCATTGCGGCGCCTTTGTTGTACTGGTTGGGCCAGCGCCGCCAACAAAAAGGCCTGCCGCAACTGCGCCCAAGCCGCGAAGAGCGTGATGCCGAGCTGGCGTTAATTCCTTAGTAAGGCGGGAAATCCAGGCCGAAGCAAACCCCGTGGGCGCTGTTTTCGGCGCTCGCCTGGCCATCGTGCAGTGCCATTATGGACTGCACGATGGCCAGCCCCAAACCGCCGGTTTCGCTGCTGTGTGAGCGTGCCTGATCACCACGGTAAAAGCGTTCAAATAACCGTGGCAGGTGTTCGGCTGCAATGGCGTCACCGCTGTTGGTCACGCTCAGGCGAATCGAGGTTGCGCTGCTGCTGGCGCTGACGGCAATGGTGCCGTTAGCGGGGCAGTGCAGCAGGGCGTTGTCTAAAAGATTGGCCAGCGCCCGCTGCAGTAAATCTGGCAATGCCAGCCTTATTAGATTCATTGCAACCTCTGCCTTAACCGGTGCTTAAGCTAGAACTATAAGTTTTAGCTCGGCATTTCTTTGATGGGCGTCAGAAGTTTGGGCGGATTGGGTTGCAATCACCAGTAGTTACGGTGTCCAATTCCAAGGTACTTAAGGCGCAGTCCGTGCGCCCAAACCAGTGATAAGGACATGTTGAATGCCGACCGCCATGAATTCTCTGACCGCTCGTGCTGTGAAAGGTATTAGCTACGGTTTATTGTCGCTGCTGTTATTCAGCGCGGCGGCGACCGCTGTAGGTGCGGAGAAACTGTACATTTTTACTGAAAAATACCCGCCCTATAACGACACCTTTTCTGGCAAAGCGGTTGCCCACAATGAAGAAGACATCACTGGTATTTGCACTGACATGGTTAAAGCCGCACTGGCTCGGGTTGATTATGATTACATGATGAAAATGCGGGCCTGGAATTACGCGTACAACTGGGTTCAGGGCCGAAAAAATCACGCTTTGTTTTGTACCGCAAAAACCGAAGAGCGCGCCAATCAGTTCCAGTGGGTGGGCCCGCTGGCGTCCATTCAGTGGACCTTGTTCGCTGCTCCAGATTCTGACATTACCTTGAATTCGCTGAACGACGCCAAAGACCTTCAAATCGCCGGCTACAAAGGCGATGTTATGTCGGATTATTTAACCGATCAGGGCTTTAACGTGATTATGGCGGCCTCGGGTGAGGTTAATACCCGCCGCTTGGTGCTGGGCCAGGCTGACCTTTGGGTAACAGACGGCTTGGTTGGCCCACTGGTGGCCAAGAAAGAATTTGGTGTTAGCGGCCTGAAGCCGGTTCTTACGTTCCGTGAAACGCCCATGTACCTGGCGTTCAGCAATGAAACCGACCCCGCCATTGTGGCAGACCTGCAGCAAGCGCTGGACGAAGCCCGCGCCGCGGGTGAGCTGGAGCGGATATTACAGCGTTACCAGTAGATTTAGCGTCGTGTTTCTGTACATGGTGACGCAATTAATGTCGAGGGCGCTATGCTTAAACAGCTGTAAAAAATCTCGTCTATCGTCATTGTTACTACTCGGCACTTTAGCTGTACTGGGCGTTTTGCCATTCGCCGTTATACGCTTTGTTCAAGGAAACGTCGTCGCGGCGATGGTTGATATGACCTTGGTACTGGGTATTGCCGGGCTGGTGGCTTATGCTTTCCGCACCGAAAAAACCCGAATTGCGAGCTTTGTAGCCGCGATATTTATCTCTATTGGCGTCGTGGTGATAGCCATCGTGAACGGGGTTGGCAGTTTTTTGTGGGTTTACCCGGTCTTTGCGGCCATGTTTTTTTGGTGAAACCGGTCGAGGCTTGTCTGATTAATTTTGTCGCCGGAATAGCTCTGGTGGCCCTGTCCGATATTTTTGATGTAATCCCGTTAGATTCCTTTGTCGCAACAATCATTATGTTATCAATGAGCGCCTTTGTGTTCGCAAACCAGGGTGTGAAGCAGCTTCGATTGCTAGAAATTCTGAATACCATCGATTGTCACCAACAATATCCGCAAAGGTGATCGTCTTTACCGTTAAGGAGGAGAAGAGTTTGCGCTGTTGGTGTACGGCGTTGATTCACAGCAGCAGCGTGCGTTTATCAGCAACCTTCAAGAAGCCATTAAAAACCAACTGAAAACGCCAGATGCAGCAGAAGTGACGGCGTCATTTGGTGTTGCGGCCTGGGTGCCGGGTACAACCAGCTGATAGCTGGCTAAAACGTGCAGATACGGCGCTTTATTTGGCCAAGGAACGCGGTCGTGACTGTGCCGTCTTCAGCGACGAATAATCAGCCCTGCCGAGTTTTTTGATGACTTTCCCCCGGAAAACGAAAGCCTGTTAATAACGGCTATCCTCTGTTATAGCGCATATCTTGATAACAGTCTGATTCAATAGTGTTGAAAGGTACCGGTTGTTCTGTCTGTAAATCTATAGCAAGCTTTGCATTGGTTTTTTCATTTTTCAGGGCTGGGCAATGAACGTTTTTTTCAATGCATTGGTGCCGGTTGTTCTGCTGATCACCCTGGGGCACCTTTTTCGCCGCTGGAATTTCCCCGGGCCGGAATTCTGGCCCCAGGCAGAACGCTTTACCTATTACGTTTTGTTTCCCGCCATGCTGGTGTACAAGTTGGGGCAGGCGCACATGGCGCCGTCGGTTTACGCAGATGTTGCCGTGCTGGTAGGCGCAACACTGGCATCGATGACTCTGATACTGGCCGTTATCCAGCGCTTCTGGCGCTGGAGTGGCCCGGTGTTCTCGTCGGTGTTTCAGGGCGCTATTCGCTTCAATTCTTACGTCGCACTGGCGGCAGGCGGCATGCTGCTGGGCGATGAGGGCCTGGCACTGACCGCCATCGTGGTGGCTATTATGGTGCCCATGCTGAATCTGCTGTGCATCGTTATGTTTTCGCTGACGACTGCTGGCCAGCGGATACAGCTTCTGCCCGTGCTGCGGATGATCATTACCAACCCATTGATTGTCGGATCGCTGCTGGGCATTACCTGGAGTTACTTCGAGCTGGGCTTTCACCCGCTGTTGGCAGGCACTCTGGGGCCATTGAGCAGCCTGGCTTTGCCTATGGGTTTGATGACGGTGGGTGCTGGCCTGCAACTGAGCGTGTTACGCGGCGCTTCGATGCCATTTGTGATGTCGTCAATTCTTAAGTTACTGGTGATGCCTGTGATTGCTGCGGGCATCGGCTATGTTCTAGGCTTTGAGCTCTTGCTGGTGCAGGTCATGATTCTGCTGGCGGCCTTGCCCACAGCCACCTCAGCTTACATTCTTGCGCGCCAGCTAGGCGGTGATGCACCGCTGATGGCAGGTATCATTAGCGGGCAAACCCTGTTGGCTGTGGTGTCTATTCCGCTGGTTCTAAGCTTCCTCTGGTAGGATAACTTCGTGCTTCTTAGCTTATCCAATGCGCTCCCGGACTCGGGATTCAGCGTTATTTTGCTTTTAGTGGTGTGTTTTGTCGCCGGTATGGTGCGCGGGTTTTCCGGATTCGGTTCGGTCATGATCATGGCACCGGTGTTCAGTGCGTTGTATGGTCCGGTAATCGCCGTGCCCGTCGTGTTGCTGGCGGATCTTATGATCGCGCTGCCGCTGGTTCGCAGCGTTTATAAAGACGCTCTTGGCGTAATGGTGCGGCAGATGCTGTTGGCCGCGATTATTGGCAGCTTGGCTGGTTTTGTTCTGATGCGACTGTTGCCCAGTGACACGCTGGCGACACTGGTAGCCATCACAGTGCTGGTGTTCGTGGGGCTAATGGCCCTGCAGAGCCGGCTAAAAGCGGAACCGATAGCAGCCTCGGTCCGACACAACTATCTGGCGGGCAGTTTGTCTGGCTTGTTTGGTAGTATCAGCGGTATGAGCGGGCCACCTGCGGTGTTGTTGATGATGCGTACGTCTGCGCCGGCGTTTACGGTGCGGGCCACCCTGATCGTGTATTTCATGCTAATTGATAGCGTGCTGGTAGTCTTCTATACGGTGCAACAGGGCCGGGTTGAAATGGCGTGGTTGTCGCTTTGTGCTATCGCGTTGATACCGATGATGTTCGGAGCATGGTTGGGTAGCCGTTTGTTTCATCTGGCTTCCGAGCAGTTGTTTCGCAAGCTGACGCTGGGCTTGATTGCCTGTTCAGCGCTTACTGCTCTTTTTCTGTGACTCTGACTAATTATGGATGTACGTTTTGCGTCTTAGTGATCTTTTTAAAGGAGCACAAACCAGTGAATACAAAAGCGAATAGTGGTTACACCTTGGTGGATTTTTCTGCGACCTCGCCCGCGCCTGAGTGGTACGCGGTTAACGACGGCGTCATGGGTGGCGAATCCCGCGGGGGACCAGCAATTGTGGACGGCCAGCTGATTTTTTCCGGACAGATATCGCTGGAGAACAACGGTGGTTTTTCGTCGGTGAAAAGCAGTGGCCACCAGTTTAACGTGAGTGCCTTTCATTCGCTGCGACTGCGGGTGAAAGGCGATGGTCGCAATTACCAGCTCAGGCTATACACCGACGCCCGTTATGGCCAATCACCCATTGCTTATACCGCCGAGTTCCCGACACTCGCAGGCGAGTGGACAGAGCCGGTTATCCTGATTTCCCAGCTCAGTCCGCATTTTCGTGGCCGCGCGCTTTCCGGCCCACCTCTGGATGTTGAACATGTAGAAGCCATTGGCTTGCTACTGGGCGACAAGCGCGCGGGTGCGTTCGAGTTGCGGGTTGAATGGATCAGGGCGGAATAAGCCCACCCGCACTATTGTGCGGGTGCCATACGGTAAAGTTTGCCCTTACGGGCATCGCTCAGCAGCCACAAAGCGCCGTCAGGGCCAAACCGGACATAGCCGCCGCGGGGCCGTGTTCGTGGGTCCAGATTTCGCCGGTCTGTGGGTGAACGGGCCCAGGCCAATAAGACAAAACTGATAACAGCTTGCTCTAAAACTCGCATAGGAGTCTCCCGGTTCCGTTTTCGACAAAAAACTATCGATTGCGTTGCAGCCAGCGGTCCAGTTTGTCCGCAAATTCTTTGCGGTCGCTCTGGCCGAAGGGCGCAGGGCCGCCGGTAACCTGGCCGGCGTTGCGCATCTCTTCCATAAAATTGCGCATGGCCAGGCGTTGGCGAATATTCTCTTTGGTGAATGCCTGGCCTCTGGGGTTGAATACATCTGCCCCCTTTTCAATGGCTTCTGCGGCCAGCGGGATATCTTGTGTGATTACCAGATCCCCTGCTTTAAGTTGATCCATAATTTCATTGTCTGCCACGTCAAACCCCTGCATCACTTGGCGGGTGTGAATAAACGGACCCGGTGGCAATGGAACAACGTGGTTGGCAATGAACGTGATGTCTACCTTCCAGCGCGCTGCCGCGCGGCAGATAATTTCGCGAATGGGCACCGGGCAGGCGTCGGCGTCAACCCATATGGCCATGACGAATTCCTTGGTGTGGGTGTTTAGTCGTTAATTTAGCAGATGCCTTAGACGGATGGGCGCCGAATGACCGTTGTTAGGTGATTTTTTTGCACATTTGTAATCTCGAAGAAAAACGGTTGGACGTTGATGTAGGGAATGGTCAGATTTCTTACAACAAATCTTCCATAAACCACGCGATAAAACTGACATTACTTGTGGTGGCGGATTTTTTGTAAATGCTGGTTAACTGATTTCGAACGGTCTTTTCAGAAACGTTTCTGAAGTCAGCAATTTCCTTGGCACTAAAGCCCTTTAAGGTAAACAAGGCGATGTCTGACTCACTGTTTGTCAGGCCCCAGCTTGAGAACTGATTTGATATTTCCTCACCAAAAATTCGTTTGGCAGAAATTAGCTCTTTAGATGCCTGCGCTGAATAAATTTTGGCTTCATCCAGTTCTTTCCGTAACTGCCTATTTCGCGTTGCATGGGCTCGACTATTTAAAAACAACATTAGCAACAACGATAGTGTTAATACACAAACAACAGACTCTTGCACAATGTGTAAGGAGTCTATCTCCAGCCACAAACTGGTCACTATGTCCGTTATGCTAGTGATCAATATTAGTACAAAAAATAGCCGGGTAATCAAGTCCCATTTCCCTGCGTCGATCATTACGCCTTCAATATTGAGTCTCATTAGTAGTTTACCTTGCATCTCCGGGGGCTTGATTGCGCATACTCTAATGTCCATTTCAGGTATGTGATATATATCCCATGCGTAAAAAACAATCGCTTAGAGCTACATAAGGATACAGCTCCCATAGAGCCACAGGCAGTTATTACGTAAGATCAAATCTGGTTTCAGGCCTGAGTTGTACTCACCAAAACGAACTCCAGGTATCCTTTCCTAATAACATTTAAATGGAAATAAAGATGAAAACTTTTAGATCCCTACCGGTGATCCTCCTGACATCAATTACTTTATCAATGTCCTTCAACGGATTCGCCGCAGCAGAAGAACCTGATTTCGGACCACTACAACCCCTCATCGGCTCATGGAAGACGGTTAGCCCTGGCGTTGACCTAGCACCCGGAAGAACAGATTCCGCTGCAGGGCAAGGTGGTCAAGCTGTAGAGCCGTTCTACGAAGTAAGAACATTTGAAGCCGCCGCAGATGCCGTCAATGCTAGCGACCAGTCTCTCGTTGCAATCTACTACAAGCAAGAAGTGTTTAGACAACGCGATGATGCTAAGTTTCATGATCAACGTGGTTATCTGATTTACGATAAAGAAAATCAGATGGTGTACAACTCCTACTGCGTACCGAGAGCGGTTTGCGTTGTAGCAGAGGGTAAGGCCGGAAAAAAAATGACGCTGACCGCGCCTGATCGAGGTATTTCAGAATCCTCATATATGAATGAAAATGCCACGACTCAAGCGTTCTCCATGACTATGGACATCGGTGCCAATACCCTATCTTACGCACAAACAACAAAACTCAATATCTATGGCAAAGACTTTATTCATACCGATGCCGCAAAACTAAAGAGAGTACGTTAATAACGTTGTAAGTATTTTTTCAGAAAGCCCCGCCTTGGTTGGTAATGGGTACCAAGGCGGGGCTTTTTTATAGCTTAAAAGTCATAATTGCGATAACAATAAATCTCTTCCTATACGAAAAAATTTTCTGCATTTGATATCGAATGGAAAGCCAGGTTAGTGCAATTTATCTTATACTGTTAATGGTTTTCCGGGATCTTTCTTCGATTGGCTGACGCTTAACCAGTTAATTGTTTCGAGGACAACTGTTGCAAAATAAAATGCACCAAGTAGAACGCCTATCAGAGTAACTGATATATGCATAGTTTGATTGGGCGCTATTGAGCCGCTCAGATTAATAGCTACCAAAACAGCAGTAATAAACCACAGTGCCAGGCTGGAAAGAGTCGCCTGGTTAGATCTAAGTTGAGTGGCAAACAAAAGCCCTAGAGCCATCCAGCCCAGTTCAGAATGTCCGTACTCACCATGCTGAGTAAGGCTTACCCCGCCAAGCAGAGACAGCGCGATTAGCCAGTGGGTTAAGCGCAGCTTGGCCGGCCAGATTAATGCTACAGGTCTAGTAAAAGATGAATTTGAGATCAAATTTTCCATTATTAATTTTCCTTCTGATATTCGATGCAGGCTCTACAATATCAGGCGTAACTGACAGGAAGCTGAAAGCAGAGCGCCACTGAACCGGAGCCAGACCTTCCTCCTGCTCAGTCATAGTGACCCGCCAGGTACGGCTTGGTTCAAGGTGCAGCTCGGCTGGGCCTCAAGATCGCCGTACCGGAAGGGCCTGGTACGTTTCCAGTGTATCCTTGCGGAACGGAATATCCCGACGAACCTGTTTGATCCGTTCGAGATCGATGTTGATCACGCGACACTCCTTGGACTGGCCAAATACGGTAGGTTTTATTCTGTCGTCTACCCAGGGAGAGCAGATGATTGACTGACCAAAATGTGGTTCACCACGATTTAAACTCATAAAATAAACTTGGTTTTCCGGAGCTCGGGTAACGACGAACGGGTGCCAGGAATGAAACGAACAGTCTTGAGCAAAGGCAACAGGATGAATAATGAGATCTGTCCCGGTTTTCCTTTCAACTTCTTCCCTTCAAGGCATCTACCGGCAAAAGATCAGGCAGTTTCTTCAATTCAGCCAAAGGCATTGGTCGGGCAAATAGGTACCCTTGCAAAATATCGCAGTGCCTGCGGGCCAGGTCTTCCTGCTGCTCCCGTGTTTCTATTCCTTCTGCAACCACGATCATATCCATGTGGTGGGCCATCGTGATGACGCCCTGGACGATGGCCGCAAACCGGTGATCGGTTGCAGCTTTCTCCACAAAACTGCGGTCAAGTTTCACTTTGTGAACGGGCAGGTCCCGAAGATAGCTCAGGCTGGAATAGCCCGTTCCAAAATCATCCAGAGCGACGCGCACGCCCAGGGCTTTCAAAGTTTCCATCAGTTCAATGACGGGTGCCGTGCCGTCCAGCAAGACGCTTTCGGTCACTTCCAGTTCCAGTAGTTGGGGTGGGATGCCGGTTTCGTTGAGCACCCGGCGGACGTCGTCAAGAAAGCCGTCACGAATAAATTGTAGAGATGAGATGTTGACGGCAACTCGCAATGCCCGTTCCCGGTTGGCATTGAAATCCGCCATTTCTGCGCAGGCCTGCCTGAGAATCCAAAGGCCCAGAGGCACGATCTGTCCGGTCTGCTCGGCCAGTGAAATGAATTCACCGGGGGCGATCATCCCCCGAGTAGGGTGATGCCAGCGCACCAATGCTTCTACGCTGCGCATGCGCCCGGTAACGGCGTCCACCAGCGGCTGATAATAGATTTCAAACTGATTTTCATTCAATGCGGCGTGAAGGTCATGCCGCAGATTTACGCTGTTCCGGCTGCGCTCGATTTTATGACTGCTGTACCACTGCCAGGTATTTCGTCCCTGCCGTTTGGCTCGTTCCAGAGCTAGGCCGGCAAACTGAAGCAGTTCTTGGGGTGCGCCCGGATGCGCACCGTTACAGGCAATTCCGATACTGACGCTGATGTGAACCATTTGGCCATCCACATCGATCGGCTGTGCAAGGTGTTCGAGGATGCGCTCGGCCAGATAAATGACGTCGTTCCGGTAGGTGTAGCCCAGTACCAAAAGGCCAAATTCATCTCCGTCCAGCCGGGCGACGGTCACCTCTGGCATGATCAGAGCGGTCAGGCGCTGGCCAATGGTCCTGAGTATCTGGTCGCCAACAGGATGCCCCAGTTCTTTATTGATGGGCTTGAACCCATCTAGCCCTAGACACATGGCAACTAACGACCCACGCTCACCATCGGCCGCAAGAGCATCACGCAGTGTCTCTTTAAACGAGGCCTCGTTAGGCAAGCCGGTGAGCAGATCATGGGTTGCCTGGAAGGTAATCTTCGCTTCCTGCTGTTTGTGATGGGTAATATCCTGTTGGTGACCAATGAAGTGAGTGCAAAGGCCATCCGTGTCAAATACGGGGCTGACCCGCAGATGGTTCCAAAAAGGCGTGCCGTCTTTTCGATAGTTAATCAGCTCGACGTTAATCTCGGTTTGATGGCGCAAACCGCGCTCTATGGCTTCGACGGCTTCCGGTGACGTGTTTTCGCCATGAAGAACGTGCCAGCTATGCCCAACGATTTCGCTGTGGGTATAGCCGGTTATTTCGGAAAACGCCGGGCTGGCATAGACCACCGGCAGGCCTGGGCTGCGTGCGTCTGCCATAACGATACCGTTGGGGCTTGCCTCAATGCCGCGTTTGAGTAAGTGCAGTTCGGCATCCTGATTTTTGCGTTCGGTAATGTCCCGACAGATACCGTAAACGCCAACGATCTCACCCCGAATGGTGACCGGGAAGTTGGTGATCTCCATGGGGTAGGGGTGGCCGGATGCGTGGCTGGCCACGGTTTCGTAGGTGAGGGCCTCACCGTTTCGGGCTCTGTCGAACGCCACCTGGGTCAGTGCGCGGTAGTCGGGTTCAACGAAGAATTCGAAGTGCCGCCCTGGCACGCTATCGGCGGTATAACCGGTAACGCGCTCCACCGCCGTGCTACAACTTAAAACGTAGCCGTCCAGATCAAAGGTGTACACGCAATCAGGGTGGTTATCGACCAGAGACTGGTGCCACTCGGAGAGAACCAAATGGTCTTCAGCATCTCGGTGGCGAAGAATGGCCAGTGCTGCGAGAGCAGCGCCCCGGGCTAGATTGCACCGAGCTTCTGCGGTCGGGCTAGCGGGTGCAGGATGGTAGATGGCAAAGGTGCCCAAGAGTTCATTGTCAGAGGTTAAAATTGGCATAGACCAGCAGGCTTGTACGCCCTCTGCCTTGGCGATGTCGTGGAAACCGTCCCAGCGGCTGTCCTGCTGAATGTTGTCGGTAACAACCAGTTGTTTGGTGAATGCAGCCGTGCCGCAGGTGCCCACGTTCTCAGATACCGGAATATCCTGCATGGCCCGAAAATAATCGTCAGAAAACCGGCCGCTGGGCATCAGGCTCAAGCTGTTGGTGTCTGGATGAAAGCGCATGATCGACACCCGTGCGCCGGGCATCATGCTACTGACCCATTCGGCTATTGCATCCAGGGTCTGTTCTAGCGGGTGATGCTGTGCAATCAGTTCATGGATTTTCTGCTGCGCTTCCAGCACAGAAAATTCAATGTCGCTCACAACGAAGTACCCCGTTCAGAGTTGGAACTCTGAACGGGAAGCGCTTAACGCACAATCTTCAGAGCAATTTCGAGCCTTTCGGCAGACAGCATAACGGTACCACTTTTTAAGTTAGGCAGATTGGATTAATTTTTGTAAAATTCGTCTTTCAGGTTTGAAGTGCCCGACAGAATTACTGCGCGGTGATGGTAGACATCACCAGCTTGCCATCTTTCTTGATGGGGCCATCTTCTTTGGCGCCCAAGGTATATTCAAACGCTCCGGTTTTCATACCGTCGTCTTTGGCGCACTCCTAACGGTTGGTTGTGCCCACCGAGTTGGAACCTTTTGAGGATGTGCTACTGACAGCTACGGGCGGGCAATGGCGAAGTTTCAGGAGGCGCTGATTTTTTTCAGGTCGTGTGGGTTACTATGGCTAACAATGGCCCCACAGGTTCAACGGCGGAATATCGCCAATTGTGGCTGAATACAACCGTAGATTATTATCTGAAATGAGTTAACGACAGGACTGTTGTTTGTGATCGATGGGGAACGTCATGTGTTTTCGTAAGGCTAAAGTGATCACATTTTTTTTGCTCTTTACCGCTGTTTTTGCGCAAGCGGCAGAATCGAAGGAACTGGTGTTCCTGAACTGGCCAAATTATATGGATCCGGAAATTATCGCGGAATTCGAACAGCTCACAGGTATCACGGTAAAGCAAAGCTATTTCGATTCTGACACTGTCAGGGACGAACTTCTGCTCGACACCGAAGGTAAAGGCTTCGATGTGGCGCTCATCAATGGCGCTTCCATCAGAATTCTGGCGAAACGCGGTTGGCTCGAGCGCCTTGATGAGTCGAGTGTCCCTAATCTGAAGCACATTGATCCACGTCGGCGCATCGAATTTGAAAAAGCCGAAGATTTTGGCGTGCCCTATTTCTGGGGTACGATTGGTATTGTTTATCGTCAGGATCTGGTTCCCTTCGCCGTTTCAAGCTGGATGGACCTGTTACAGCCGGTAGAGGAACTGCACGGTAAAATCAGCATGATTGGCGACAGCGCGGATATGATCGGTGCCGCTCTCAAGGCTTTGGGTTACTCGCTCAACAGCACCAACGAGGATGAGATGAAAGAGGCCGAGGCGCTGTTGGAAGCACAGGCTCCGGCGGTTAACACCTACCGCTATCTTTCCCTGAACGAAGATTCCGCGTTGTTAACCGGCGAGGTTGTCATGAGCATGATGTACAACGGCGATACCCGGATGTTGCAGGAATATAACGACAATATTGCTTTTGTACTTCCCAAAGAGGGCGGCAATATCTGGACCGATTATCTGAGCGTTCTTAGCGCCTCCCCCCGAAAGGCTGAAGCCAAACGGTTCATCAATTTTCTTAATGAGCCGGAGATAGCCGCGCGGCTTGCGCAGTACGTCTACTATGCGACGCCTAACCTAGCCGCTGAAGCATTGCTGCCGGTGGATTTCAGGAATGATCCTGTTATCTACCCGAGTGGCGAGGCGCTGGAAAATTCGGAAGCCTATCGTCGCCTGCCACCTCGGGCTCATAAGAATCGCGCGGCCATTTTCTCGCGGATTGTCTACTGATCGCCGAACCCTTATCTTATTGGCCTGTTATTATGAATAAAAAAAAAGCCTGCATAAGCAAATACAAGGCCTTGTGCTTGGCGCTTACCTTGATTGTGCTCAGCTGTCCGCTGCAGGCGTCAGAGCCAACGGAACTGCTATTCCTTAATTGGTCGGATTATATGGATCCGCAGATTCTGGAGGAGTTCAAACAACGCACCGGCGTTACGGTGAAACAAACCTATTTCGAGTCTGATGCCGCCCGGGATGAACTTCTGCTTGGAACGGGGGGTAGAGGCTTTGATCTGGCGATTATCGATGGTCCCTCGATTCGGATTCTGGCAAAACGTGGCTGGCTTGAACCTATTGATGAAACGGATATTCCCAACCTGGCATGTATCGATCCGCGCTGGCGCACTGTCCACGAGGAGGCCGGAGTGTACAGCGTGCCTTACTTCTGGGGAACGCTGGGTATAGCCTACCGCCAGGACCTGGTAGCTTTTCCGGTTACAAGCTGGATGGATTTGTTGCAGCCCGCCGAGGAACTGCTTGGCAGGGTGGCGATGATCAGCGGCACCAGAGACCTGATTGGCGTGGCACTGAAGGCATTGGGTTATTCGCTCAACAGCACCGACATACAAGAGCTCAAGGAAGCCGAGGCGCTACTCCAGGCGCAGGCGCCGGCCGTTAAAACCTACAAAGCCGTTTCCCGGGATGCAAATTCCGCTTTGGTGAATGGTCAGGTGGCCATGAGCATGATGTATAACTCCTATGCCTCGATGGTCCAGGAACACCATGACGAGATTGCGTTTGTCCTCCCGAAGGAGGGCAGTAATATCTGGGTCGATTATATAAGTGTTCTCAGTGCCTCTGCCAATAAGGCCGCCGCCAAACAGTTCATCAATTTTCTCAACGAGCCGGAGATCGCGGCGCGGCTGGCGCAGTTTGTCTATTCTGCCACGCCGAATCGGGCCGCCGAAGCATTGCTTCCGGCTGAGTTCAAGAACGATCCAGTTATCTACCCAAACGATAAGGCGCTGGAAAAGTCGGAAACCTACCACCGCCTGCCCGTCCGGACGCAAAAAACCCGTGCAGCGATTTTTTCGCGCCTCGTAAACTGAATCGGGTATTACTACATGCGTCTTCACGCCAAGGTACTGTTGGTTGTTGTACCCCTAGCGGTGATTCCGCTGCTGATAACAGGGTGGCTTGCCTATGAACAGCTACGTTCAACCGCGGTAGAGCGCAGTTCGATCCAGATGACAACGTTAATGGATCAAATGGCGCGCAATTTCCAGATGCATCAGGACGTTGCCAAGGCGAACGCCAAACTGTTTGCCGATGCCTCGTTGATGCGTGCGTACGCGCTGACGGAAGACGAGGAAGAACGGTATGTATTGATGCTGCCTTCGTTGTTGAAGTTGTTTTCCAGCTATTTGCGCGCCTATCCCGATTACACCGAGATCCGCTTCCTGCTACCAGATGGTTATGAAGACGCTCGTACCACCCTGATACCGATACCCAATATCACCGAAGAAGAAGGCGATACACCGTTCTTTCAAGAACTCAGCCGGTTCAAGGGCGATGCATTTGTCCAGGTTTCCACTCCCCCTGACAGCCATACGGTATCGCTACAGGTCGCGCGGCCCGTGCGTTTGATCGATCTGACTACTCAAGACCCGCTAAACGGCAAGCCGGCGGTGCGAGGTTATCTGGTCGTCACCATGGGGCTGGGTTTCATGGCGGAGCAGATGGCCAACAGCCGGATTGGCGAAAAAGGTCATACACTTATTATTAATGAAAACGGCGAGATTCTTTTCCATCAGGACCCCTCCCAGCTGGGCCGGACCATATCAGCGCCGCTGTTGAAGGCGGTTTTAAAAACCGGGAAAAGCGATCAGTTGGTGCCTGCGCTTTATCAAGAGGCGGACAGTCTGTTAGCGACCCGGCGTTTGCACGAGGGCCTGCTGCTGATCGGCATACTGCCGAAGGAAGAGCTGCTTAAAGAAAGTCAGCGGTTGGGGAGTATTGTTGGCTGGATTGTACTTGGCACGATAATGCTGCTGATTTTTGCGCTGTTAATTTCCATGAATGTTCTTATGGTTCGTCCATTGAAGCAGCTGATGGGCGCCGTTCGCGAGATTGGGCGCGGAAACCTGGCGCCGAAGATCGCGTTATCTACCAACGACGAGCTGGGCAAGCTGGCGTTGAGCTTTCAGGAGATGGCAGGCAACCTGGAAAAGTCACGGGTCAAGGTTGAACGCTTAGCCTATCACGACAGCTTGACGGGTTTGCCTAATCGATTTCAGGCTCATCAGACTCTTCGCCGAATGATCTCTTTTGCCCGCCGTGAGAGCCGTAGAATGGCCGTATTGTTCCTTGACCTGGACAACTTCAAGCGAGTGAACGACACATTAGGGCATCAGGTGGGCGATCAACTCCTCATGGAAATGGCTACTCGCCTTCAAGTCGTCCTGCGGGCGGAAGACGTTATCCACCAGGAAGTCTCTCACAGTGCGCCGGATGTGCTCGCTCGCCTGGGTGGCGACGAGTTTATCGTTCTGCTATCGAGCGTCGGCAGCTCCCGGGATGCGGCCAAGGTTGCCTCGCGTATTCTGGATATAATGAGGCTGCCGTTTTATTTTAATGATAACGAAATATACAGCGGTTGCAGTATCGGGATTTCACTGTTCCCCGGGGACGGTAGCGATGTGGATGACCTGATAAAACGCGCCGATGCCGCCATGTATCAGGCCAAAGAGCAGGGGCGCAACAATTACCAGTTTTATTCCGCTTCCTACAATCTTGCGGCGCTCGAACACATATCGCTGGAAGGCCGGCTAAGGCGCGCATTAAAAAACAACGAGCTGGTGCTTTATTATCAGCCGCTGGTACAGGCCAGAACAGGCAAAATTGTTGGGCTTGAAGCGCTGCTGCGCTGGCATGATCCGCTTGAGGGCATTATTCCGCCCGACAGGTTTATTCCTGTCGCCGAGGAGAGCGGCTTAATCCTGCCGCTGGGTGAGTGGGTTCTGCGTGAGGCGGGGCGTCAATTGAGCGCGTGGCATGCCGCGGGGTTCACCGATGCCAGTGTTTCCGTCAATGTCTCTGCCATACAGTTACAGCGCCAAGACCTTGTCACGATTGTCGAGCAGGTGTTGAAGGATAACGGGCTTCGCGCTGGGCAGTTGGAGCTCGAAATTACAGAAACCGCTCTGATGAGAATTCGGCCGGAAGTCATCGGCGATTTGAACGCAATGCGTCAAAAAGGGATCACTATTTCACTGGACGATTTTGGTACCGGTTACTCTTCTTTGAGCCTTTTGCAAGAGTTGCCTATAGGCAAACTCAAAATCGATAAAAGCTTCGTGCGAGATATGCTGGTAGACCCGAAAGATGCAGCGATCGTTTCGGCTGTTCTGTTTATTGCTAAAAGTCTGGGGCTACAGTCAACCGCTGAGGGTGTCGAAACGCCCGAGCAAGCGGCTCGTCTGGCGGAGGAAGGGTGTGATCAACTTCAGGGCTACCTGCTGTGCCGGCCGTTGCCAGTAGCGGAGATGACGGAGTTTTTGAAGAGTAGAAAAAACATTGAACTCCCCAAGCCATACTGAAGACGCGTTGTTATTCGTTTGCACATAAAAAATTGGAGGACACTATTTCAAAAATAGTAACCTCGTCTTCAAGGCAGGTTCAACGGCTTGAACAGGAGTCCGGCGAAATCGCCGGCGTGCTCGAGGTAATTCAGTAAACTGCAGGTTAGCGCAATGAGCGCGTTTCGCTTGGCGTTCGATGAGCTGATGCGTAGCTAATACGTTTAGGCTTCGCTTTTCCCCAATTCGCGCCTGTTGTCCCTGGCGGTAAAGGCCCAGCCAACAGCGGCTAGTAACATCAAACCTGTGATAATTGGCGAGACATCGCCGAAGCTGACCACTGCGCCAATGATAGAGGCGACGGACAGCACCGCCGACATCTTCCAAGAGTAAACACTGGTGCCACTCCCTCTTTCAGACATGCTCATGTTTTGCCTCCGGGAAATGTCTCTACTATAGCCGGATAGTTAACGCTGGAATAGCTTGTATAGGTGCTATAGGTGCTATAGGTGCTATAGGTGCTATAGGTGCGAGAGCTTAAGCTGCAAGCTCCGCAAGACATGCTTCAACGATTGCCAGGCCTTCGTCTAGTACCTCTTCTTCAATGGTGACTGGCATCAGGAAACGAAGTGTGTTGCCGTAGAAGCCACAGGCAATAAGGATCAATCCCTTCTCGCGCGCTAGCTTGCACATGGCCGCCGTCAGTTCCGCGTTTGGCTTATGGTCTGCTGTGACCAGATCGAAGGCCGCCATGGAACCCAGATGACGCACATTCTCAACGCTGGCAAATTGCTCCTGCCATTGTGTGAAGCGCTGCCCAAGTTTCTCGCCCAGGGCCATGCTTCGCGCCAGAATGTTTTCTTCTTCAAACACCTCAAGCACGGCCAATACGGCCGCGCAGGATGCGGGGCTTCCAGAGTAGGTTCCGCCCAGCGAGTTCGGGCCAGAGGCGTCCATATACTTGTCGGTGCCCACAATCGCAGAGATAGGCATGCCAGCCGCCATGCTCTTGGCCATGGTTATCAGGTCGGGCTGTACGCCACTGTGTTCAATGGCGAACATTTTTCCGGTACGGCCAAAGCCAGACTGAACTTCATCAACGATCATCAGCATGCCGTGCTCATCGCAGATGTCGCGAATCGCTTTGAGGAAACTCGCCGGTGCGGGATGAAAACCACCTTCGCCCAGAACCGGTTCAATAACGATCGCGGCTGTGTCGCGCGGGTTAGCATCGGTCTTAAGCGTTGTGTGCAATCTGCGAATCGCTTCTTCCTCGCTGACGCCAAGAGACGGCACCGGGTAGGGCGCACGGAACACGTTGCCCGGCATGGTGCCAAAATCGCCGGCATAGGGGGCTACTTTACCGTTCATTGCCATCGTAAAAAGCGTACGGCCGTGGTAGCCGCCGTCAAAGCAGATAACGTTGTTTTTGCCTGTTGCTGCCCGCGCAATCTTAACCGCATTTTCCAGAGCTTCCGCACCGGAGTTCACCAGCATAACTTTGCCGTGGCCGCGCACCGGAGCCAACTGGCTCAGTTTCTCGGCAACTTTGACATACCCTGCATAGGGAATCACGATCTGACACGTGTGCATCAGGTTTGCTACCTGGGCCTGTACCGCCGCCACAACTTTCGGGTGGCAATGGCCAATGTTTAATACCCCGATACCACCGGCGAAGTCGATAATACGATTGCCATCCGCGTCCCAAATCACGGCATTCTCTGCACGATCCGCAAACTGTGTGGCGGGGCTGGCGGCGCCGTTGGCGACATATTTGTTTTTCAGTTCGTTCAATTGCGCGTTGTTCATCAACTTTTCCTTATTAATCGGCAGCGGTGCTTAAAGACCGCCCACACACACGTATTTCAGCTCGGTAAACTCGTCTAGCCCGTGACGGGAACCTTCACGCCCAAGCCCAGACTCTTTTACTCCGCCAAAAGGCGCCAGCTCCGTTGAAAGAATACCTTCGTTCACGGCTACCATGCCGTACTCCAGCCCTTCCATAACGTGCCAGATACGCCGGTAATCTTTTGCGTAAAAGTAAGCGGCCAGGCCAGAGTTCGTGGCATTCGCCATAGCGATGGCCTGTTCGTCGGTGTCAAAGCGGAATACCGGTGCTAACGGACCGAAGGTCTCTTCCTGGGCCACACGCATGTCACTGGTGGCATCTGCAATGATGCTCGGCTCAAAGAAGGTGCCGCCCAGGGCATGGGCTTTGCCGCCGCATATCAAACGCGCGCCCTTTTCCAGTGCATCAGCAATATGTGCTTCGATTTTCTCTACCGCGGCCTGGTTGATCAGCGGCCCTTGCAACACACCTGCGTCTAATCCATTGCCAACTTTTAGCTGCTTGACGCGTGCTGCAAGCTTTTCGATGAAGGCGTCATAAACGCCGGACTGAACCAGAAAACGGTTGGTACAGACGCAAGTCTGTCCGGAATTTCTGTACTTTGAAGCAATGGCACCTTCTACCGCAGCATCAAGGTCGGCATCATCAAACACGATGAATGGTGCGTTGCCACCCAATTCCATAGACGCTTTTTTAACGGTACCTGCGCACTGGGCGAGTAACTTTTTGCCGACCGCCGTAGAACCTGTGAACGAAAATTTGCGTACGCGGGGATCGGTGGTCAACACATCGCCCACGGCGGCCGGCTGGCTGGCCGTGATCACGTTAATGACGCCGGCAGGAAGCCCGGCAAGTTCCGCTAAACGAACAAGTGCCAAAGCTGTCAGGGGTGTCGCTTCTGCGGGTTTGATCACGACTGTGCAGCCTGCGGCTAACGCCGGGGCGCATTTGCGGGTAATCATCGCCAGCGGGAAGTTCCAGGGCGTTACCGCCGCGACAACGCCGATTGATTCCCGAAACACCAGAATACGCTTATCAACACCGTGGCTTTGCAAGGTTTCGCCGGCCATACGCTTTGCTTCTTCAGCGTAGAACTCCACGAAGGAAGCCCCGTAGGCAACCTCACCCCGTGACTCCGCAATTGGCTTGCCTTGCTCCAAGGTCATCAGCCGGGCGAGGTCTTCCTGGTGAGCCATGATGGCTTCAAACCAGGCGCGCAAGAGGTTCGCTCGTTCTTTGGCGGTTCGCCGCTTCCAGTTCGGCCAGGCGGCTTCTGCCGCTGCTACGGCTTCCAGCGTTTCTTCACGGCCTAAATCGGGTATTTCCGCCAATACCTTGCCATTGGCTGGGTCTGTGACAGAAAAATACGTCTTCGCATCGCGCCACTCACCGCCAATAAAGGCTTTTGGTATTAAAATATCGGGCAATGTTTCCATGGTCTTTTCCTTTGTTTTTATTTAAGCCGGCAAACGCTTCAGGCGCTAAACCACGCCTTTCGTTTTTAGCGCTGCTATCTCACTGGCGGATTTTTGCAACACACGCTCAAGCACGGCGTCTGTATCTTCGCCCAGCGCTGGCGGCGCTTTGTGGTATTCAATCGTCGTTTTCGAGTATTTGATCGGATTGGCCACCCCTTTCACCGGGCCATAAGCGGAATCGAGTGTTATCTGCATTCCGCGCGCCTTAACCTGCGGATCATCGAATACCTGGGCGATGTCCTGAATCGGACCGCAGGGCACGCCAATCTCGTTGAGAAGCACCGTCCACTGTTTGAGCGTGCGTGTTTTGGTCACGCTTACTAAAATCTCGATGAGCTCAACGCGGTGTTTCACTCGCTCAGCATTGGTCGCAAAACGCACGTCTTGGGCAATCTCGCCGAGGCCAATGGTCTCGCACCAGCGCTGAAACTGTCCATTATTCCCGATGGCAATAATGATCTGCTGGCCGTCAGACGTAGGAAACGGCTGATAGGGGACAAGGTTGGGGTGGTAATCACCGGTACGTACCGGGGGCTTGCCACTGCAGAAGTAGTTTTGCGCCTGATTGGCGAGCCAGCTCACCTGTACGTCCAGCAGCGCTATATCGATATGCTGCCCTTCGCCTGTTTGTGTCCGGTGGTATAACGCGCCCAGTATGGCGATGGTGGCGTTCATGCCGGTGGTTAAATCCGCCACCGCTACACCAACGCGTTTGGGGCCGGCGCCAGGCTGGCCGTCTGCCGCCCCGGTAATGCTCATCAATCCGCCCTGGGCCTGAATCAGGTAGTCGTAGCCCGGCATTTCTGACATAGGCCCGGTGTGCCCGAAGCCCGTGATTGAGCAATAAATCAAGCCCGGGTTGAGCGCCGAGAGCGTGGCGTAGTCCAACCCCTTCTTCGCAAGACCACCGCTTTTGAAGTTTTCGACCAGAATGTCGCTTTGGCAAGCGAGTTCGCGAATCAGCGCCTGACCTTCAGGTTGACTGATATCCACTGTTAGTGAATGTTTACCGCGATTGGCCGCGAGGTAATAAGCAGACTCGCGGGTTTCCTGGCCATCCGCGGCCTGGAGCCAGGGCGGCCCCCAGTGACGCGTATCATCGCCGCTATCGGGCTTCTCGATCTTGATAACCTCGGCCCCCATGTCCGCCAGAATCTGGGTCGTCCAGGGGCCAGCCAACACGCGGCTAAGATCAAGTACGCGCAACTCTTTTAAGGGACCTGCCATGGTGCACACCTGCCGTTAGAAAAATCAGAAAAAGGCTTGGATGCCGGTTTGAGCCCGGCCCAGAATCAGCGCATGTATGTCGTGCGTGCCTTCATAGGTGTTAACCGATTCCAGATTCACCATGTGGCGAATCACGCCGTACTCGTCGGAAACGCCGTTGCCGCCGTGCATGTCACGCGACTGACGAGCGATGTCCAGTGCCTTGCCACAGTTATTGCGCTTGATCAGCGAAACCATCTCTGGGGCCCAGTTGCCGCTATCCATCAAGCGACCCACCTGCAACGCTGCCTGCAAACCCAAGGTGATCTCGGTCTGCATGTCGGCGAGTTTTTTCTGAACCAATTGGTTAGCAGCCAATGGACGGCCAAACTGCTTGCGGTCCAGGGTGTACTGACGTGCTGCGTGCCAGCAGAATTCAGCCGTGCCCATTACGCCCCAAGCGATACCGAAGCGGGCTTTGTTCAGGCAACCAAACGGGCCTTTCAAGCCGCTGACGTTCGGTAGCAAATTCTCTTCTGGTACAAACGCATCGTCCAACACGATTTCGCCAGTAACAGACGCACGAAGAGACACTTTGCCTTCGATTTTCGGCGTGCTGAATCCTTTGGTGCCGCGTTCAACAATAAAGCCTTTGATCTGGTTATCGTGGGCAGCGGATTTTGCCCATACCACTGCGATATCGGCAATCGGACTGTTGGTAATCCAGATTTTGGCGCCGGTGAGAGAATAGCCACCGTCGACTTTCACCGCACGGGTAATCATCGAGCCTGGGTCGGAGCCGTGGTCTGGCTCTGTCAGACCGAAACAACCAACGAGTTCGCCGCTGGCAAGTTTGGGTAAGTACTTGTGCTTCTGCTCTTCCGAGCCATAAGCTTCGATGGGGTACATCACCAGCGATGACTGCACGCTCATGGCCGAGCGGTAACCGGAGTCAACGCGCTCAACTTCGCGCGCAATCAATCCATAAGAAACGTGATTAACGCCCGAGCCACCGTATTCCGGTGAGACCGTTGCACCCAACAAGCCGAGTTCGCCCATCTCGCTCATGATTTCGCGGTCAAAACGTTCCTCGCGAAACGCTGACAAAACCCGCGGTTGGAGTTTTTCCTGGCAGTAGTCATGGGCAGCGTCGCGAATCTGGCGCTCTTCATCAGTCAACTGCTGTTCCAGCAGTAGTGGATCGTCCCAATTAAAATGGCTCATCGTCAAAACTCCTAAACAGATAATGGCGGTTGGTGGTGCAAGAAGCATTTAGACAAAATATCTACATTTTAACAAAACGTCAAAATAATTTTAAGTGCGCGAAACCCGGGTGGGCTCTTTGACACCGAATGGACATGATGCCGCTTGGTGCAAGACCACCAAAAGCAGGAATAGACTGTATATAAAAGCGACTTATTCGAATGTCTGAATAATGTGGATATTTTTCAAATTCGTCGAAATTTTATGGCATGTTTAGTTTACATGGGACTACACTAGATTTATGCAATGTGTTCTGGATACCCCCGTGCATCGACAACAAACAACAACATTCTTTATAAAAAGGTTCCTGTTATGAAGCTCTCAGCATTCGTGAAAAGCGTTCTTGCCACCTCCCTTGCGGTTTCCGTACTTGCCAGCCAGGCGGCTTACGCTGAAACGATGCGTCTGCGCATGCATACGTTTTACGGCACAGAAGTTGACCAAATCGCCGCTGATTTGAGCGACCGCGTCAAGGAAGCCAGTGATGGGTCTCTGCAGATCCAGTTTTTCCGGGGCGGTGAACTGGTCGATAGTGATCAGTTTGTGGAAGCCGTTGCGCAGGGCAGCATCAGTATTGCCCACGGTGTAGGCAGCTACTGGCCGGGTACCGTTGGTATCGGCACCATTGAAGCGGGCTTGCCAGGCGCCTGGGTGAGTGTGGAAGAAGCCCGCGATATTTTCACCAACCAGGGGTTGGATAAAATAATTGCAGAAGCCTACGAAGAAAAAGGCGTCAAGCTGATCGGACGCGGCTTCGGCAGTGATTACGGCCTGGTGACGACTAAGCCGGTCACCAGCCTGAAAGATCTTGGCGATATGCGTATCCGGGCCACCAGCTCTATTGCCACGGTGCTGCAGAAGTTTGATATTCCGACCGCCTTCATTCCAGGTGAAGAGCTTTACATCGCTCTTTCAACCGGCGTTATCGACGGCGCTGTCTATGGTGGCCCGGTAGAATACGAACAGCTGCGTATCAACGAGGTGGCCGGTTACTACACTGACCTGAACCTTCTTAATCCGGGCTGGACAGAAAACATGCTTATTAACCCGGATACCTGGGACAAGATGAGCGGCGAGCAGCAGCAGATTCTTCAGGCAGAGCTTGATCAATACCTGCTTGACGTTCACAACTGGCTTGAAGAAGGCAATCAGCGCCTGATCGACGAAGGCACGATGTTTAAATTCTCCAAGTTGCCAGAGGCGGATTCTCGAGCCTTGGCAGAAGCTTCCCTCCCCATCTGGAAAGAAGAAGCTGCCCGTTCTGAGCGCAACGCACGCGCGGTGGAAATCCTGATTAAAAACGCCAAAGCGAAAGGCCGCCTCAGTGAGTAAGATTACCCGCTATCTTCGTTTCCAGGATGGGCTTTCCGAATGGGTCGGCCGGGCCACCTCCTGGCTGACGTTAGGTATCATCGGTGTACTGCTGTATGAAGTCGCTGCCCGCTATATTTTCAACGCCCCCACCGTGTGGGGGCACGAGCTGGCAACGATGTTTTTCGGCGCGCTGAGCATTATGGCCGGAAGCTATACGCTGCTCCACCGGCAGCATGTTTGCAGCGACGTTATCTATCGTTTATTTCCGTTGCGTGGGCAGGCCTTCTGCGACGTGATTGTGTACGCATTAGGCATTCTCATTCTGGCTGTGTTTTTCAAAATGGCTTTGGAGTTCGCGTACCGCTCATGGCAGATAGGCGAGTACTCCAACAGCAGCATCTGGCGCCCACTGGTATGGCCCATCAAAGCCACAATCCCTGTTGCTGTCGGACTTCTGATCCTGCAGTCCATAGCCGAGCTTGTTCGTGCTTTAGTCCGCCTTTCGGGCGTTCCTTTTGACGACCCGAGAATTGACACGGACGAATAGTGAAGGCTCCCCCGGTAAGACAGGCAGCGCGATGATGTTAAATTGTGACGCAATAAGAAACACATTCAGGTATACCCTGAAAGGGCTTTTTCGATGACAAATTTAGACCCCATTACCATCACTGCGATCATGTTTTGCTCCATGATCGTGCTGATGGTAATTGGTGCTCCGTTGGCCTGGGCACTCATGATATCAGGCATGGGCAGTGCCTATCTGATGTTCGGCCCTGGCGGGCTGCAATTTCTGCTCTCGTCAGCCTTCAGCACCATGGACAACTTTCTGCTGGTTGCACTCCCTTTGTTCATATTTATGGGGCTGGTGCTGGAGCGCTCAGGGATCACTGACGATCTTTTTGAGATGATACACAAGCTGATGGGCCGGCTTCCTGGCGGTCTTGGTGTTGGCACCGTTTTGATTTGTGCCCTTATAGCCGCTATGGCTGGCGTCTCGGGTGCGGCGACCGTAAGCCTGGGTATTATTGCCCTGCCTGCAATGCTTAAACGCGGTTACGATAAAAAGCTGGCTACCGGTACCATTATGGCCGGCGGGGCACTCGGCTTTTTGATCCCGCCGAGCGTCGTGATGATCGTCTATGCGTTTCTTGCACGCGAATCTGTGGGCAAGCTGTTTGCTGCGGGTTTGATGCCGGGTTTGATGCTGGCGGGCATTTACATGGCATATATACTTATACGCTGCCGCTTGAACCCGGCACTGGGCCCCGCAGCGCCGGTGGAAGAGCGCTTTACCGCTAAAGAGAAATTTATCTCTCTGCGCCACCTTATCTCTCCGGGCATTCTGGTCACAACGGTACTGGGCTGCATTATTGGTGGCGTAACGTCTCCTTCTGAGGCGTCTGCGGTAGGCGCTGCCGGAGCGCTCCTGATCGCAGCCATGCACGGGCGACTGAGCTGGAGTTTGCTGCGTTACGTTATGCTGACCACCACAAAAATCACCGGCATGCTGTTGTGGATTGCGATAGCAGCGGTGTTTTTCAGTCGGATTTACATGGGGTTAGGTGCTGACATGATTGTCAGTGACTTAATCGATGCGTTCTCGCTGTCGCCCTATGCTGTCATCATTATAATGCTGGCCACCTTCTTCGTGCTGGGGATGTTTCTGGATGACTTTGCCATCCTGTTCATCACCATCCCGATTTACGTGCCAATCGTGCGCGATCTTGGTTTCGATACCACCTGGTTTGCGGTGTTGTTTGTTCTCAGTATGCAATCAGCGTATTTAACGCCCCCCTTTGGCTACAACCTGTTCTACATGCGATCGGTGGCGCCTAAGTCCATCACCATTGTGGATATTTATTACTCGGCGATGCCCTACGTTGGCTTGCAGCTTTTCGGTCTTGCATTGGTTGTCGCTTTTCCGAGCATTGCGCTGTGGCTGCCCGGCTTGTTGTTTTAAAAAACGCACCGCCTGCTTTACAGGTAGTAAAAATAAAAAAGGGGAGAACGATAACGTTCTCCCCTTTTTTATTTTTAACGGGCCTTTTTGCAGAATACTGGTTTCAGGCAGTTCCTTGCTGTTGCATGACTGCAGTGATGATCGGCACAGGCGTCATCAGGTGTTCGCGCATCATCTTCTCGGCCTCTTCTTTGCGGCGTGCAAGAGTAACCTCCACAAGCGCAGCGTGCTCCTGGCGCTTTTTTTCTAAGGCCTCGCTGGAAAAAACGGTTTCTTTCAGCCAGACATGGCGATAGCGCTGAACTTTATCAAAAAGCCCGTCCCGCACCTTCATTAGCTGAGGAGAACGGCAACCACAAACCAGAGCGATATGGAATTGGCTATGGCGGGCATCCCATACTTCCAGCAGTGAGCCGGGGGTATGGGTTTCACTCACTTTAGCGAGCTGATAGTTTCGGGCCAATATGTCCGCTTCCCAGTTGTCATCACCCCGTTCAATCGCCAGGCCAAGCATCATGGCTTCCAGCTCTGCGCGCGCATCGTAAATATCATGCAATTCTGCAAGCGACATTGGAGAAACGCGATAGCCTCTCTGGCTGATGGCCACGACTAATTGCTCGGCTACCAATTGCGACAAGGCTTCGCGTAGCGGCCCGATACCGAGGTCGTAGCGCTCCTTCAAGATGCTCATACGTAGCTTCTCGTCGGGGTGGAACTGACCCTTGATAATGTCATTCTTTAGCAGCTTGTATGCGCGGACACCGAGGTTCTCTCTGATATCCGCCTGCTCTTCTTGGCGTGTGTTCAGATTCATGGTTAACAGGTTCGAAAAATTGACCTCAAATCATAGCATAAATCGATTGAAAGCAGTGGAGTGGACTCATCGGTCCAGCAGTTCCACCCAATGCTGTACCGGCACCTTTGCCTTGGTTTCCAGATGCAGCTGGCAGCCAATATTGGCGGTGACGATGCGGTCAGGTTGGTCCAGGGCCAGCGCTGCGAGTTTGTTCTTCAACAGCTTCTGGCTCATTTCCGGCTGCATGATCGAGTAGGTGCCCGCGGAACCGCAGCACAGGTGTTTGTCTTTGGTTTTGGCCAGGTTAAAACCGACTTTGGTCAGCACCTGTTCCACCAGGCCATTTTTCTGCATGGCGTGCTGCAGGGTGCAGGGGCAGTGGAAGGCTATTTTGTCGGCGGATGCCTGCAGATCGAGCTTTTCCAGATCTTCGGCCAGCAACACTTCACTGATGTCTTTCATCAGTTCACTGACGCGCTTGGCTTTTTGGGCGTACACCGGGTCGTCGCGAAGCAGGTGGCCATAGTCTTGCACCATGGCGCCACAGCCAGAGGCGGTCATCACTATGGCCTCGGCTCCGGCTTCAATGGCGGGCCACCAGGCGTCGATGTTGTTGCGCATGAAGTTTAAACCTTCCTCATGGGCCGACAGGTGATAACTGACGGCGCCGCAACATCCAGCTTTCGGAGCCTCTACCAGAGTAATTCCAAGCTTGTCCAGCACTCGCGCCGTTGACGCATTGGTCGTGGGGGCAGCGGAGGATTGTGCGCAACCGGCCAGCCCCATCATCACCCGGGGGTGTCTGGCAGTGGGCCAGGGTGAGGCTTTGCGTCGCGGCGGCACCTTGGATTTCAGGGCCTCTGGAAGTAGGGGCCTGAACGTTTGCCCAAGCGCCAGCAGCGGCCCGAATCGGCTGCTGTACGGCAATATTTTTCGCAATGCCAGCCGCATTAACCGCTCGTTACGCGGGCGTTCCAGCTTTTCCTCAATCACGCCACGGCCAATATCTATCAGACGACCGTATTGGACACCGGAGGGGCAGGTGGTTTCGCAGGCGCGGCAGGTCAAGCAGCCGTCCAGATGGTCGCGGGTTTTGCTGGTGACTTCAGCGCCTTCCAACAGCTCCTTAATCAGGTAGATGCGACCCCGAGGGCCGTCACGTTCGTCATTGAGTTCCTGATAGGTCGGGCAGGTTGCGGTGCAAAAACCGCAATGGACGCAGGCCTGCAATATGGATTCGGCTTCCAGGCCCTCCGCAGTGTTCTGAAATTCAGCAACAAGGTTGGTCTTCATTGAGCACCTGCTAGGTTACAACCAGCTGTAGAGCCGCCCGGGATTGAAAAGGGCGTCTGGATCAAAGGAATGTTTCAGTCGTTTCTGGATGGTTTGGAGAGCGGGCTGCTGATGGTGCATGACTTCGCCGGTGCGGTCACCGCCGCGATACAGGCTGACCTGTCCGCCGGCTTTCTCGGCATGGGCTTCCATGGTGGCCATTTCGCCATCGCCACGGTACCAGCGTTGGGAGCCAGCCCAGTCCAGCAGCCAGGGGCCTGTTAGCGGTGGCGTTGCCGCGGTGGAGTTTATGGAGAAACGCCAAAGCGGTTGCTCGCCCGCAAAGAATTCTAATTGCTGATTGCGCAATTGTTGCCAGAAGGTGTTGCCGTCTGCCATTACCGGTATATCCCACTGCTTGGCCGTGGCTTCCACCGCAGAGTGGGCGCCGGACAGTCGTAAATACAGCGTACCATCCAGCCAACAGGCGCCGGACAAAGGCTTGGGCTCGGCGGCCCGGGCGCTCATAAAACGTATGGCTTCGGAATGCTCCATTTCCCGTGACAGGGTCAGGGTGATTGCCGGTCTGGGTAAAACCTTCAAGCTGATTTCTGTCATGACGCCAAGCGTGCCCATGGCGCCTGCCTGGGTGCGTGAGACGTCGTAGCCCGCAACGTTTTTCATCACCTGACCGCCAAAACGCAGCCTCTCGCCTTTGCCGTTAATCAGATTCACGCCCAGTACCTGGTCACGCACCGAGTTCCACCAGGGTCGGCCCGGGCCGGACTGGTTGCAGGCCAGGGTGCCACCGATGGTGGAGCGGTCGCTAAAGTACGGTGGCTCGAACGACAGCATCTGGTTTTTCTCGGCCAGTGCGGTTTCGATTTCGCTCAGCGGCGTGCCAGCGCGAACGGTTAAAACCAACTCCAGCGGCTGGTAGTCAACAATACCGCTATGGCCGCCAACGTCCAGTTGCTCGGCGTTGATCTTGCGGCCCATGAACTGCTTGCTGCCACCGCCCACAATGGCCAGTTTGTGGCCCTGGCTACGGGCTTCGTTGATCTGTTGCTGAAGGTGCTTGGTGATGTCAGGCATGCTGCATTTCCGGGGCCTGTGGTTTGGCGTTAATGGCTCGGTATTCCTGGCAATTGCGCAGGGTGGGTACGCCCTTGCCCGGGTTCAAGGTTCCCTGAGGGTCGAAGGCGCTTTTGACGGCATTTAGCTGTTCAATTTCGGGGTCCGTAAACTGCATGGGCATCTGGCGGATTTTCTCTACGCCAACACCGTGTTCGCCGGTAATGCAGCCGCCCACTTTAACGCAAAGCTCTAGGATGTCGCTGCCAAAGGCTTCTGCGCGCTCCAGTTCGCCCTCTTTGTTGGCATCAAACAGGATCAGCGGGTGCAGGTTGCCGTCACCGGCGTGAAATACGTTGGCGACGCGCAGGCCAAATCGCTTTGACATGTCTTGCATCTCGTTCAGTACTTGACCGAGGTGCGCCCTGGGAATAGTGCCGTCCATGCAGTAGTAGTCCGGAGAAATTCGGCCCATGGCAGGAAAGGCGTTCTTGCGGCCTTTCCAGAGCAGGGCTCGCTCAGCATCGTCTTTTGAGGTACGAATGGAGGTGGCGCCAAAATCCCGGAACAGGGCTTCGGCTTTTTCGATGTGTTCCTGTACTTCTTCCTTGGTACCGTCTACCTCGCACAGCAGTAGGGCGGCGGCTTCCACCGGGTAGCCCGCGCCGGTAAAGGCTTCTACGGCTATGATGGCATGGCTGTCCATCATTTCCAGCCCGGCGGGGATGATGCCCTGGGCAATAATGCCGCCGACAGCCGCGCCTGCTTCATCAACCGTGCCGAACCCAGCCATAATGACCCGCGCAATTTCCGGGGTTGGCAACAGCTTTACCTGTACTTCGGTAATGATTCCCAGCAGGCCTTCAGAGCCGGTAATCAGCGCCAGCAGGTCCATGCCACAGCTGTCCAGGCCATCGCTGCCGATCACCACACGCTCACCGTCTACGGTAACCATCTCGACGCTGAGAATGTTGTGGGTGGTTAGCCCGTATTTAAGGCAATGCACACCGCCGGAGTTTTCACCCACATTGCCGCCGATGGTGCAGGCGATCTGGGAGGATGGGTCTGGACCGTAGTAGAGATCATAGTCGGCGGCGGCTTCACTGATGGCCAGGTTACGCACGCCGGATTGCAGACGCGCCGAACGCGCAAGCGGATCGATGTGCAGAATGCGGTTGAACTTGGCGAGCGACAACACCACACCGCCAGCGTCGGGCATGGCGCCCGCACTCAGGCCGGTGCCAGCGCCGCGGGCGACCACCGGAATTCCGTACTGGTGGCACAGGCGCATTACCTGCTGCACCTGTTCTACGGTCTCTGGCAGCACCACCAGCAGCGGCATAACGCAATACATTGACAGGCCGTCACACTCGTAGGGCTTGAGCGTTTCTTCGTCGGTAATGACGAATTGTGGATCAATGAATTCCCGAAACATCTTTGCCAACTCGGCTTTGCCAGGCTTGCTGGCGGCAGTGTTTAACGGTTTTCTGTCAATGTTCATTACGCAACTCCGGCCCTGTGTGGGGCAGTCCTGTTTACGGGGCAGTTCTATTTATAACTACGTTATGTTCACCGTAAAGTGCTGTTACCAGTACAGTGCTGTTCACAATGAAGCGCTATGCACGACCAGAATTGAGGTGATCAATACCGGCCTGGGCACAATCCATATCCTGTTGCGGTGAACCGGAGCTTAGGCCAATGCCGCCAACCACTTCGCCGTCTACAACAACAGGCAGACCGCCACCGACCACGCACAAACGCCCGCCCTGCGAGGTATGAATACCGAATACCAGATTACCGGGTACGCAGGCGGCGTTGTATTCGTGGGTAGCCTTGCGGGCGGCGGCGGCGGTGTAAGCCTTGTCTTGAGCGACGATCACACTGCTGATTTTGCCGCCATCCATACGCTCAAAAGCGATCAGGTTACCGGACTCGTCGGTAATGGCAATACACATCGGGATGCCGATTTCCCGAGCCTTGGCGGCGGCGCCTTCGATCAACAGGCGGGCGTCTTGCTGGTCCAGTCTTTTCAGTGTGATCATTTTATATTTTCCTTAAATGGTTGAGTTGGCCGCTAGTTAGCGGCCTCGATTTTCTTAGGTGCCAGCCGTCAGCCGTATACCAGATTCGGCAGATAGGTGACGATGGCCGGGAAGACTATACACAGAAACAGACCGAGTGCCTGCAGCCCCAGGAACACCAGTGCTGACCGGAAGATGGTTGCCATCGAGATTTCCGGGGGGCACACCCCGCGGATATAGAAGAGCGCATACCCGAAGGGCGGACTCAGGAACGACATCTGCATATTCACCAGATACAACACCCCGAACCAGAGCACCACGTCTGAGCTATCAATGCCTGGCAAGCCGAACAGACCGTCGAAGGTCAGTGCTTCAACAATAGGAATGAAGATCGGCACGGCCAGCAAGAGGATGCCCACCCAGTCCAGGAACATGCCCAGAACCACCAACAGCAGCATCAGGAGGAACAACACGGCGTACGGAGACAGGCCAATGCCCAGGATGGTTTCAGTGATGAACACCTGGCCACCTTGCAGGATGTAGAAGCCTACAAACACCGAGGCGCCGAACATGATCCACAGCACCATGGCAGAGGCTTTGGTGGTGGTAACAGACGCATCCCGCAGCGCAGCAATAGACAGTGCGCCGTGTTTCCAGGCCACAATCATGGCGCCGAATGAGCCAATACCCGCAGCTTCCACCGGTGTTGCCACGCCGCCAAACAATAGGCCCAGCACCAGAAATACCAGAATCAGAGGCGCGATCAGGCTTTTCAGCAGACGCAGTTTTTCACCCATGGAAATGCGTTCTTCCAGTGGCACCGGCGGCCCGAGTTTTGGGTTAAGCCAGCTACGAATCAGCACGTAACCGATATAGGTGGATGACAACATGATGCCTGGAACGATTGAACCGAGGTACAGCTCGCCTACGGATTGCTGGGCAACCACGGCGTAAAGAATGGCCAGAATTGAGGGTGGGATCAGAATGCCCAGCGTGCCGCCAGCCATGATCGAACCCAGTGCGATCTTGTGATCGTAACCGCGTTTTAGCATGGCAGGCAAAGCAATGATGCCCATGGTAACCACCGCGGCACCGATAACACCGACCATCGCAGCCAGAATGGTAGAGGCCAAAATAGTGGCTACCGCAAGGCCGCCACTCAGGCCGCCCATCCATTTATAGACCACACTGAACATTTCCTCGATCAGCCCCGCTCGTTCCAGCATAGAGGCCATGAAGATGAACAGAGGAATGGCCGCTAGGTCAGAGTTGGTCATCATCGGGAAAATACGACTTGGCACAATGTTGAGCATCGCCGCGTCGCCGACCAGGTAAACAAACATCACACCCAGACCACCGGTCACGAACGCCAGCGGCAAGCCCATCATCAGGGCAACCATTAACGAGCCGAACATCAGGTAGGTCAGTGGCCCGATTTCAATATTGGACAGGCTTCCAGCAAAGCGGAACAGGAAAAAATCGTCACTGTAAGGGTCGAAAAACAGAATGTTGATCATTTCGATACAAATAATAAAACCGATCCCGAGAGTTGCCAGGATCATCAGCCAGGTGCCCAATTTACCGATAAGAGGGTTCTTCGGCGCAGGGTTGGCGTTGGCTGTTTGAGTGGTCATTCAGATGCCTCCCGGCCAAGACGAATAAAGACTGAAATGTCTTTCAGCAGTTTTGAGATACCGGCCAGTAGAATTAGCACCGAACCCAGCAACATAACGCCTTTGACCGGCCAGTACTGAATTCCCCAGGTTTCAACGGTGGTTTCGCCCATAGAGTACGCATTAGTGAAGTAGGTCCAGGAGGTTAGTATCAGTACCAGCGCAAACATGAAGAAGAACATAGATGTAAAAATATCCATGCCCACCCGTCCGCGCACAGGCAAATAGTTGTAGACCACGTCTACCCGCACGTGGGAGCCGTTTAACAGGGCGAAACCGCCCGCAAGCAAGTACTGCATGCCCAGTAGCAGGAAGCTGGCCTCATGCACCCAGATGGTCGGCATATTGAAGACGTAACGCATGATGACTTCGAAGAAATAGAAGCACACCGCATTAACGGTCCAGAATGAAATGAACAGGCCTGTTTTGTCGCTCATCCAGTCTACTGAACGGGTAAACAGGTTTTCGTCTGAGGGCCGGTAGGCAAGTGCGGAGGGCTCTTCCTGAAGTTCCCCGCCAACCGGAATGTCGGTTTTTGTATCGAGTTTCGGGTTGGCACGGCGCGGGCGATCCAGTGCAATCATGATAAGCGGCATTACCGCAAGCCAGCCCCAATACAGCCAATGCGGCATTACAAAGCCAAAGCCTTCCAGATCAGACATGATGAACTACCTCTGGTTATACCCAGATGTTGTAATGAAAAAAATAGGGGAGAGCGAGCGCTCTCCCCTGAGTTGTGCGGGCGTGTTACTTCAGGCCCTTGATGTCGTCTTCGCTAACGTAACCAACGATGTCATTCATCATGTATGCGAGCTGAATATCGAAGATGGCTCGGGCGTCTTCGTCTTTGTTGGCCCAACGGAACCAAGCCGGAATCGCCGCGCGACGGAATTTTTGCAGGTCTTCCTGGCTCAGGCGGGATACGGTGGTGCCCGCTTCCTTGAACTTTTTCATAGCTTCGATGTTACGGGCCTGAATGGCGAGATAGTGCTTCTGGGAATAAATACGGACTTCGTCTTCAACCAGTTGCTGAAGTTTCGGGTCGAGGGCGTTCCAGGCTCGCAGGTTGATGGTCAGGTCCATTAGGTCTACTGGTTGGTAAACCGACATGACGCCCGGAGGGCCCATCAAGATGTTGTCGGTGACCTGAGCAAAGCCCAGTTCCCAATTAACGGCGGGCCCCACATAGTCGGCCGCATCGATAGTACCTTTTTCCAATGCAGGGAAAATATCTGAGCCGGGCAGGCTGACCGACGACACGCCGAATTCGGCAAACACTTCCGCCACCATGCCACCGGGAAGGCGCATTTTTAGACCTTTGAGGTCTTCAAGGCTGTTAACTGGCTCTTTGGAGTGAATGATGTTGGCGTCGTGCTGGATAGGGCCGACATAGAACAGGCCGAATTTTTCATAGATTTCGCGGGTTTTTTCCAGCATGCCCAAGGCGTAGAACATGGTGTCCCACTGGTGTGGTTGATCAGGACCTCCAGGGTACGACGTCATAAATACCGAGGCCGGGATTTTGCCAGACCAGTATATAGTAAACGGGTTCATGCCTTGCAGTACGCCATTACGCACGGCATCGAACAGGCCATTGTTGTCGGCCGCAACCGCTTTGGCAGGAAAGCAGGTGAACTTGAGCTCGCCGCCACTTTTTTCTTCCATGCCGTCACACCAGCCTTTGAACAGGTCATAACCGACAGTGCCAGCGTCCCAAACGGACTGAATTTTCCAGGTGGTCGCTGCCTGAACGCTGCTGGCCAGCAATGTTGCACTGATGGCGGCGGACACCGCGAGGGTTTTTAGGAAGCCGCGACGATGTACCGCGCCTTCGTTCTCGATCTTGTGGTTGTTGTCAGTCATCGAAGAAACTCCAGATGCAGGGCTTTGTTGTTGGAACCACTCTGTAGGATGAGCGCCAAACGAATTATTCGTGAGCACTTCACATTACAAGGTGACTTTCACATAGTTTATGGTTCGAAACGGTATTCAAGTCTAGTTTTTTGCTAACTGGTCAGACCAGTTTTTGTGGACAGGCACGCAGGCATCAGCCATATTCTTTGTCAGGCGCGCTATCCGCTAACCTAAACTTTTTTTCATGGGAGGCTGGTCTGACCAGTTGATTTCAGTGATGCAGGAAAAACCCATTCCCATGTCCCGGGCGGTCGCGTACCGCCTTGAACAACTGATTCTCGACGGCAGTCTTGCGCCAGAGCAGATGATTCCCTCCGAACGGCAGTTGGCAAGCCGTTTTGGGGTTTCTCGCGCCATCGTTCGGGAAGCCCTTCATGAGCTTCAGGGCAGGGGCATCATCCGAACACAGCATGGCAAAGGTTCCTTCGTGTCGCATATGGTGCCGGAGCCCGAGGGCAACGGCCCCTTGATGCAGATGTTCATGGAGCACTCCCGCACCCTTTATGATCTGTTCGATGTGCGACAGGAATTGGAGGGAAAGGCCGCGTATCTGGCGGCAGAACGCGCCACAGAAAAAGACCAGTACCAGATTACCAAAGCCTTCGAAGCAATGGAGAAAGCCGATCCGCTCACCAATGCGGACCTCGACCATGCTTTTCATCGGGCCATAGTGAACGCTTGCCATAACCCGGTGCTGATTCACGTGCTCAACAGCTTGAAAGACCTCATGTTGAACTCGGTGCAGGCGTCGGTGGCCAATCTTAGCCACCGGGATGCATTCAAGCAGCAGATCGACAAACATCACCGCCAGATCTACCATTCAGTCATCAGCCGGCAATCCAAGTGGGCCCAAAAGGCGGCTATGGCGCATGTGGCTCATGTTGCTGAAGCGCTCAGAGCCATCGAAACGCAGGAGCATGGGCTGATCCGTGCTTCCATTACGCCGTCTGCTTTTCGCCAAACCTGATATTTCTGGATGACATTCAATGCAGTTAATTAATGGAATCACTCTGCTTCTGATTTACCAGCTGGCAGGTGAAGTTAGCGTTCGGTTGCTGGGGTTGCCGGTGCCAGGTCCGGTCATGGGCATGGTCATGCTCTTTATAACGTTGATGATACGGGGCCGGATGGCCAAAGCCGTTGAGCCCGCGTCTACTGCTCTTCTGGGTCACCTTTCGCTGTTGTTCGTGCCAGCGGGTGTGGGGCTTATTGTGCATTTTAGCCGCCTTGGCAACGAGTGGTTGCCCATCAGTGTCACCCTTTTGCTCAGTACCATTATTACCATGGCGGTCACCGCTTTGGTGATGCAGTGGGTAACCCGGCTGACTGCCAGGCGGGGGCCGAGCCATGATTGAACCGGATCTGACACGAATATGGGTTTATCTGTCGGCGTCACCCCTTCTGGGTTTGACCATGACCCTGGTGGCCTACAGCCTGGCGCACCGCCTTTACCTGCGCTCGGGTTCCAATCCTTTGCTCAACCCGGTGGTTACATCGGTCACGGCGCTCATACTGTTTCTGCTGGCGACGGATACGTCCTACGATGATTACTTTGATGGCGCCCAGTTCGTGCACTTTCTGCTGGGCCCCGCCACCGTAGCGCTGGCGATTCCTCTGTACCAGCAATTCAACAAGCTGAAACAGGTGTGGCTGCCGGTCACCGTGGCGTTGGTAACCGGGGTGGTCGTTGGCGCGTTCAGCTCGGTGGCCATTGCCCGGCTGCTGGGCGCGAGCCTTGAAACCCAGTTGTCGCTGGCCCCCAAATCAGTAACGGCCCCGGTGGGTATGGCGATATCGGAACAGATCGGAGGCCTGCCTTCGCTCACGGCAGCTTTGGTGGTGGTGACCGGCATTATTGGCGCCGTTATTGGCTCGAAATTGTTCGATTTAATGGGTATTCGAGACGACAGCGTGAAAGGTATTGCCATGGGTATGACATCCCACGGTATTGGCACCGCCCGGGCGTTTCAGGTCAGCGCCCAGATGGGCGCGTTCTCCGGTCTTGCAATGGCGCTATCGGCTTTCCTCTACTCGGTTTTTCTGCCATGGATGTTGAGTATTACCGGTGTGCTTGGCTGAACGCACCCACTTCGATTAGATATCGGTTGGCCTTAATAATGCTGGTGGTTACGCCCGAATTTACCGAAGAGTTACGGGCAATGGGCGGGTCGTCCGCATTACGGTAAGCTTCGGAGTTGTGGAAGTGAGTATCGCCATCGAATTGTCGAAGAACCCTGTCAACTGAGCAGATGAAACCGGGGACAGATTTCAAATCTGTCCCCTATTGAAGTTCCCCGATCCCCATACTTATGTTTCCTGGCCGTGAGTTCGCCGTGACGGCTCCGGCTGCCACTCAATAAACCCCAAGACCCCTTGGCTGCGTTAACTTTTCGGTTTCCATGCTGTTATTGATGAGCCGTTGCTCTGACTGCGACGGCCGAGCCCCTCAGACATTCCGCTTGGCTATTTAAGGTCATCCTTTCCATCGTTCGATTATCGTCAATATTTTCTAAAAGTTCATTTTTTAAAAAACTAAATTACTAATTTTAAAGATTAATTAAAAAAATAGTATTTTGTATTTTGAAATTTAAGAAAACTGGCTTATGGTTTTTCAACGCATCGTTTTTCTTGCCCGTATAGCAAGATCGTTTCAAAAAACCGCAGCGAAGGAAATCTCACTATGATAAAAACAACACGTCTAACTCGTCACTGCTGTACTTGGTTAATGGCTCTAGGGCTCAGCACACCGCTATTGGCCAGCGCCGAAAACCTGCGCTTTGGAGGAAACTTCCCGAGCGATCACTCCAGCAGTCAGGCCATGGAGATTTTCAAGAAAGAGCTGGCCAGCCGCACCGATGGCGACGTTACCGCCCAGCTCTTTCCCAACATGCAACTGGGCGGCGCAAGCGAGAACATCGATCAGGTGAGTTCCGGAGCAGTCATGGGCACTTGGGTGGGCATCGCTTACCTGTCGCGAATAGTGCCAGAATTTGAGGCACTAAGCCTGCCGTTCGCCTTCGACAATCGCGAAGATGCCTTTCGCGTCATCGACGGCGAAGTGGGCAATATGCTCGATAAGAAATTGGCCGAAAAGGGCTTTACCGCCCTTGGCTATATGGAACTTGGCTTTCGCAATATCACCAACAATGTGCGACCGATTGCATCTAAAGCAGATTTTGAAGGGCTCAAGATTCGCCTGCAACCCAACCAGACCCACCTCGATACTTTCCGCGCCCTGGGTGCCAACCCCGTGTCCATGGGCATAAAGGAAGTTTACGGCGCGCTCCAGCAGGGCGTAATCGACGGTCAGGAAAATCCTTATAGCGTCATCGCCACACGGCGTCTCGACGAGGTGCAAAAGTATCTTTCTGATAGCCGCCACTTCTACGACTACATCGTTATCATTGCCAACCTGAAAAAATTCAAATCTCTCAGCGAAGACCAACAGCAAGCTGTTAAGCAAGCCATGGATGTCGCTGTTGAGTGGCAGCGCAGCAAAGCTGCCGAGGAAGCCGACACCGCACGTCAGCAGCTGATCGATCGTGGCATGGAATTCACCTCCCTTTCGTTGAAGGCTCGCGAAGAGCTGAGAAAAGCAACCCAAGGTGTGGTCGATGAATTGAAAGAAAAAATCGACGCGGAAATAGTCGAAAGCGTGCAAGCAGCGTTGAACAAATGAAACCTAAAACGCCCTGGCTGGAAGCGCATTCTTCCAGCCCGGCGCAACGTCGCTTTCTTGTGGCGATACTGGCGATCGATCGCACATCCTATTATGCAATCATTCTGGCCATGGGCCTGATGACGCTACTGGTATCGGCCCAGGTGTTTGCTCGTTTCGTGCTATCCACCTCAATCGACTCAGCGGATGAGCTATCGCGCTTGTTCTTCGTCTGGGCGATCTTTCTGGCCATTCCACACGGCATTAAGATCGGCATACACGTAGGTATTGACGCGGTAGCCAGCTTATTTTCCGAGACGTTTCAGCAGTATTTGTCTCGTTTAATGGCGTTGGCCAGCGCCGCTTTGATGTTGATCTTGGTATGGCTGTCGCTGGGAGCGGTGGGGGACAAATGGCAACAACTGATGCCCACCATTCCGGTGACCGCGGCCGTTTTTTATATCGCCGTGTTGATTAGTGCCGGGCACAGTCTGCTGCACCTGATCGTGCAAATTTTTCAAATCGAACCGTTGCCCAGCGCTCCCGCCGCGAGTGAGGAAGGAGAGACCTCATGACTTTAGCCATTATCATCACTTTCTTAGTTCTCGCCTTGCTGCGCATGCCGCTTGCCTTTGCCCTCGGCCTGGCCTCGCTGGTCGGGCTTTTCATCGGTGATATGGATTTTTCGGTCATGCCCCAGCGCATGATGCACTCCATCGACAACTTTCCATTAATGGCGATCCCGCTCTTTATGCTGGCCGGTGAATTGATGGTCGCCGCAGGCATTCTGCAACGCCTGGTTGACTTTGCTAACTCGCTGGTCGGCCGTGTGCACGGCGGTCTGGCCCACGTGGCGATTGTTGCGGGTATGGTGCTTGCTGCCGTCAGCGGCGCCGCCGTGGCCAGTGCCAGTGCCTTGGGCAGCGCCCTGATACCTTCTATGCGCGAGAAATATGGCACAGGATACAGCAGCGCGGTGGTGGCCTCTGCCGCCAACCTCGGGGCCATCATTCCACCCAGCAACGCCATGATCGTCTATGCGCTGATGGCAGGCTCGAGTGTCTCGGTCGGCGGACTGTTCATGGCCGGTGTGGTGCCGGGCATCATTCTGGCGGTCGGTTTCATGGGGCTTGCCTCGTTCATTTCAGCACGTCGGCGCTATCCCCTGAGCGAAGGCAGCATGGGGCTGAAGCATGTCCTCATCCAGACTTGGCGCGCTTTGCCAATCCTTTTGATGCCCGTTGTGATCGTCGGCGGCATCGTTGCCGGCGCTTTCACCGCTACCGAAGGCGCAGCGATTGCCGTGGTCTATTCGCTAATAATGGGTTTTTTCGTCACACGCCAATTACGGCTTTCCGATCTGCCCAAGGCCATGTTCAAAGCTGCGGTAACGGCTGCCATGGTCGGTGCTTTGATCGCTTTCGCTTCGACCATAACCTTCGCCTTCACCATTGACTTAATACCCATGCAGTTGGCCAATTGGCTGCAGGACTTCACCTCTGATCCGATGACTTTTTTGTTGTTGGTCATGGGTATATTGATCCTGGTAGGCATGTTCATAGAATCGAATGCCGCATTTATCATGCTGGTACCGCTGCTGGCGCCGATTGCCCTGTCCTACGGGATTGACCCTTTGCTGTTCGGCTTCTTGTTCGTGATGAATCTGGTCGTCGGCATGATGACACCACCCGTGGGCGTACTGCTGTTCGTGATGTGTGGTATTTCGAAGATCAGCCTTAATGAATTGATGAAAAGCGCTTGGCCTTTCATTGTTTTCCAGTACCTGGTGCTGGCCGCATGCATGCTTTTCCCCGACATCGTGACCTGGTTGCCCAGAACACTTGGTTATTGAAACAAACCAGACACCTTCGTATATACGAACCAAAGAGCCTGCCATGAAACTGCTAGTCATCAATCCCAATATTTCCCCAGACGTGACTCGCCTGATAGAGAATGAAGCCTCTCGCAGCATTCGCTCAGCAACCGAATTGACCATGGCCACCGCCCGTTTCGGCGTGGCTTATATCGAAACCCGGGCAGAAGCATTGATCGGCGGCTACGCTGCCATGCAAATCGCCGCGGAACTTTACCAGCAGCACGATGCCATCGTAGTCGCCGCTTTCGGCGACCCTGGCCTTGAAGCCTTGCGCGAGATCATGCCGATTCCTGTGGTGGGCATGACCGAGGCAGCGTTGATGAGTGCTTGCCAGCACGGTGGACGCTTCTCGGTCATCGCCATTTCGCAGCGTATACAGGCCTGGTACCGCGAATGCATCGCTTCCTACGGTCTAGAAGGGCGTCTGGCGAGCATTCGCGCCCTGGACGAGCCGTTGCAGCATATCGGCCGGGTACAGGAAAACCAGGGCGAGCGCCTGATCGAACTCGGCCGCCGCGCGGTAGAAGAAGATGGCGCCGACGTGCTGATTCTCGCCGGTGCCCCTCTTGCCGGTCTGGCCCGCTCAGTGGCCGACCGAATTTCGGTACCGGTCCTCGACGGTGTGACCTGTGCCGTGATTCAGGCTCAGGCCATGGTAGACATGGCAGTCAAGACGCCCTCCGCTGGTAGCTACACCCAACCCCCGGCCAAACCATGCAAAGGCCTTGGTTCCTCGCTTGCCGCATTGGTGGGCCGCCAACCTATGGATGAACCATTCACTTGATCACCAAGCGTTTATGCAAAGTGCTTATTCGCACTGCGAGCTATATTCCGTGATCCAGACCGTGGTTTCGCCGCTGGCTGGTATGCCGATCGAGGCAAGCCGTATCGATCTCAATGACGATACCGCATCGGTCATTTTTGCGTATCGGCCGGATCGCCTGAAGCTGATCTGCGACACAGATACGAACTTTACGTTGGGCCGCGATTTCAAATACACCGATGCCAACTCGATCTTCGCGGCCGCCATGCTGAGTGCTGCCGCAGCAAGCCTCTTCAGGGATCTCATTTAACTATTTATCAGGAGGTTCTGCGAATGAGCACAACCAACAACACTCCCCTAACATCTGACACCGCTGAAACGGTGCTTCATCCGCGCCGCATTCAATTTACTTCTCTGGCGCAGGAAGCTTATCAGATACTGCAGCAGATGATCGTTCATGGTGAGCTGGCTCCCGGTGCACGCATCGTTGAGCCGGCGCTGTGCGAACAACTTCAGATTTCCCGAACCCCGCTCCGCGAAGCGATCCGCATGCTGGCCAGCGACGGTCTGGTCGCAAGGCGGCCCAACCGAAACGCTGTGGTGACACTCATCGATTCCCAAGAGCTCGAATATCTGTTCGAGACTGAAGCCGGTATCGAAGGCCTTGCCGCGGAGCTAGCCGCGAGCCGAATGACCAACACCGACCTCAAGCAGCTGGAAACAATGCAGGAGCGGCTAGAGAAACTTCAAGCGAAAGGCGATCGCGCCGCTTATTTTACGCTCAACCAACGTATCCATGCCCTGCTAGTGGCCGGGGCCAAGAACCCGGTGTTGGAAGAAACTCACCGGCACTTGCTTGGTCGCCTTGAGCGGGCCCGTTATCTGGCTTTGAATAGTATCGACCGCTGGCAGGAGTCTACCGACGAACACCGTTCCATTCTGGAGGCGCTCAAGAATCGCAACGGCGAACTCGCTCGACGCCTGTTATCTGATCACGTTCGGCATACCGGCGAAGCGATTACTAGTAGCAACCGCTAGCGTGAGGATTTCCCATAGAGCCTTGGGTGATCGGGCCGCGCATCACCGCTGCTATTTTTCAAATCTAAAGGGAGGCTTTCATGCAGAAACACAACGATTTTAAAGTGCGTATGTTTGTTAATGGTCAGGCGCTGGCTGGCGGTTCCATAAATTTCGCGCTGGAAGACGGATCGGGGTCATTGAGCATGTGCCTAAGAGCGTCGGCGATGAGCCTGCCGGCCGTAGTCGATATCACGGCAAGCGGCGGTTGGCTTGTCTATTTGAAAAATCGACAGTCGAAGCTCTGAAACAAAGGCTGAATCTGTATCGAACGTATTTTTTGGCGGGATAAGACGTGCCGCCAGGACAGTATTCACAACGAAAATAAAGGCAGCAACATCATGCAGAACTTCGACACATTGATTATAAACGGCCGAATTATTACCGCTGTAGACTGCTACTACGCCGATATCGGCATCAGGGCGGGGCGCATCATGGCACTCGGTCATCAGCTGGGCACGGCCGCTGAAGTCATCGATGCTGAAGGGTTATGGGTGTTGCCCGGCGGCATCGACGCGCACTGCCATCTGGATCAACCGCTCAGCGATGGCGCGGTAATGGCTGACGGCTTTTACACCGGTACGCGTTCGGCGGCTTGCGGTGGCACCACCACTGTGATGCCATTTGCAGCCCAGCAGAAGGGACAGAGCCTACGTGCAGCGGTAGAAGATTATCATCGGCGCAGCGATGGCCAAGCTTTCATCGACTACGCTTTTCACATGATCGTCAGCGATCCTACCGAAACGGTGTTGAAAGACGAGCTACCGGCGCTGATCAAGGAGGGCTACAGCTCTTTCAAAATCTACATGACCTACGATGACCTCAAGCTCAACGATCGCGAGATTCTCAAAGTTCTGGCGCTGGCGCGTCGCGAAGGCGCCATGGTGATGATCCATGCGGAAAACGCCGACTGCATCGCCTATTTGACCGAGATTCTCACTGAGAGCGGTAACACCGGGCCTTATTATCATAGCGTGGCACATTCGAGCATTGGCGAGCGTGAGGCATCCCACCGCGCGATCTCACTGGCAGAGCTGGTTGATGTGCCGGTACTGATCGTGCACGTTTCCGGCACCGAGACCATTGAGCAGATTCGCTGGGCACAGAACCGGGGGTTACGCGTCTATGGTGAGACGTGCCCGCAGTATTTGATGCTTACGGCTAAGGATCTGGATCGCGACGGGTTCGAAGGTGCCAAGTATGTATGCAGCCCGCCACCCCGAGACCCGGCAGCCCAAGAAGCGGTCTGGCAAGGGCTCGAATCTGGAGTTTTCCAGGTGTTTTCATCGGACCATGCGCCGTTCCGCTTCGAGGACCCCAAGGGTAAGAAGCTAAACGGTGAACATGCTCATTTTGAACACATCCCAAACGGCATTCCCGGTCTCGAGACACGCCTGTCGATCCTGTTTTCTGAAGGGGTGGTGAAAGAGCGTATCGACGTTACCCGCTTCGTGGCGCTGACCGCGACCAACCCCGCCAAAATCTACGGGCTTTATCCACGCAAGGGCACCATTGCGATCGGCAGCGACGCCGATCTGACATTGTGGGACGCGACGGCGAAAAGCACCATACGCAACGCCGATCTGCATCATGCCGTGGACTATACCCCTTACGAGGGGCTTGAGCTGACCGGCCGCCCAATGCTTACACTTTGCCGTGGCCAAGTCGTATCCCGGGCCGGCAAGCCCGAGGGCGAGGCCGGTTACGGTGAGTTTCTCAAGTGCGACACACCACAGCCGGCGCGTCCACGGGGCAACGCCAAGGGGTTCTGAATATGACGCATGACGAGATCATAACCGCCGGCGCCCAACGTCTGATCGAGGCCTACGAGCGACACACTCAGATCCCGCTGCCCGAGGATATTCCGCTGACCGAAGTGCAGGACGCCTATGGCATTCAGGAGCGGGTGTCGGCGTATTTAGGTACGCCCTCAGGCTGGAAACTCGGTGGCATTATCAAAGGCGAAGCGCCACGATTCTCGCGGTTGTTTAGTGAACACAGCCGCCACTCGCCGGCGCGCCTTGCGCGGAAAGACTATCATAGGGTGTTTCTCGAACCGGAGCTGGCCGTCGTGCTGGGGGGCGACTTACCGGCGCGGGGCGCACCCTACACATTGGAGGAGATAGCCGCCCAAGTTGCCACCCTGCACGCTGCGATCGAGGTGGTCGATAGCCGTTTTGAACGCTGGCCCGATGTGCCGCCATTATGGCAACTCGCCGATGGACTGAGTCATGGCGGCTTCGTGCTGGGCAGCGGCGTTGATGGTGGAAACTTGCGGCAGATGAAGGACGCCGCCTATCGCTTGTCGCTAGATGGCGACATCGCCTTGTCGGGCCGTGGTGAACACCCCGGCGGCGATCCCGCACTATTGTTGATGCAGATGATCAACACCCGTATTGCCGCCAGTGGTGTGGGGTTTCAGGCAGGTGAAGTGATCACTACCGGCACCTTTAATGGCGTGCTGGAAATGCAGCGCGGCCAAAGTGCTCGATTAGTGTTCGAGGCAATAGGCGAGGTGGAGTTGACTCTTGACTGAAAACGGGATGGGTTGAAACACGCTATTTTCAGGTGTGCGCCCTTGTTTTAAAGAGCTACCTAAATTATTTTAGGGCGAGTGATCAAAAACTCAAACCAATAATAGCCTCTGGTCGCGAAAAAATCAGCCAGCCAGAGATGGAGCCTTCTTATATGATCCGTTTCTATTTCCATCCGACCCCCAATCCGGCCAAGATCGCGCTCTTCCTGGAAGAAGCCGGTCTGGATTACGAGGTAATACCGACCGACACCAGTAAAGGCGAGCAACACACCCCCGAGTTCCGAGCCATCAACCCCAATGGCAAGGTGCCCGCGATTGTGGATACCGACGGCCCGGGTGGAAACGCCGTGCGGGTTTTCGATTCCACCGCCATTTTACTGTATCTCGCCGAGAAAACCGGGCGCTTTAATGGCGCGCCAGAAGATCGCGGGGAACTGCTGTCTTGGCTTTCTTTCATCGGCACGGGCCTTGGTCCCTTCTCCGGTCAGGCGGTGCACTTTCAACTCGCGGCTCCGGAAAAACTACCCTACGTTATCAACCGCTATCGTCGGGAAGCCGAACGTCACTACCAGGTACTGGAAGATCACTTGAACGGCCGGGAATACATCGTTGGCAATGACTATTCTATCGCTGACATGTCCGCCTGGGGCTGGATCAACATGGCGGAGCGTGTGTTTTCAGGCGACGATAACCCACTGGCGGCATTTCCCAATATCAAGCGTTGGTTCGAGCTTATCGAAGACAGGCCAGCGGCGAGTCGCGCACGTCTGGTCGGCACTGACCACCCGTTCAAGAAAGAGCGGGACGAAGAGACGCTGCGTGCACTCTTTCCGTCGAACTATTAATCTACCGTCCGGTCGGTAGGTTTTTATCTTGAGCTGAGACGGATACAACAGCATCTCAATGCGTCGCTTTTTCCGACGACTGACGGCTGCGATTTCCTTAACCGGCGGTCGGCTATTTTGTCCCAGAATACTTCGGCGTCGCCGGTAACTTTGTCCCACTCTTCTTTGGGCAGTGACGTGAGCTCAAGCTTCCCGCCTTCTACACGGAGTTTTGCTTCTCCCGCCCAGTACCATACGTTGCGGTAATAGTGTGACTGGTCGATTGTGGACCGGAAGAGCGCCTGCAGATGTGGCGGCACCTTGTTCCAGCTTTCAGTGTTGGCAAAGTAAAAGCCACACCATGCACCGGTTATCGAATTGGTGAGTGCGTAGTTGCAAACGTCTGCCCAGCCAACTTCATAGGCCTCTGTGAAACCGCACCAGGCCACGCCATCAAGCTCGCCGGTCTGCAGTGCTACTTCAACGTCATCCCAGGGCACAGTCACTGGAATCAATCCGTACTGTGACAGGAACTTACCCGCTGTTGGTACACCGAAAACGCGTTTGCCTTTCATGTCGACGGGCGAGGCCATGGTAGCGTCGTCAGACTGAAAAGCATCGATCGTGCCGCGTTGCATGGCTCGAAAAAGCTCCACTTTATGGGCTTCGTCCGAGCGACCTCGAAATGACCTTTGGCACAGGTGCTTTTCTGCTCGGAATTAACCACTTTGACGGTAGCAAGCTGAGCAACGCAGACCGTTGGCTGGCAGAAATCCGGAGAGCCGCCAGTTTTTGCGTTGGAGGGTGGTGTGTATTCGGCAGCCTCCAAAGGGCTGATTTTCGTGCCTGCTCTTTCTGGTCTCGCCTGTCCACATTGGGATAGAAGCGCGAGAGGGAGCTGGATGGGACTGTCGCTGCACACAACGGCGACCGATATGGTGCAGGCCGTTCTGGAGGGTGTTGCTTTTCGCACTGCGGAAGTGTTTCTGGCCCTTGAGCGTAACCAACCCGTCACCGGAAGAATTTCACTGGATGGCCGGATGACCGAGAATGCTTTTTTCGTGCAGTTTTTATCGAATGTGCTGCAGCAGAATAGATTCAGGCTATGTGGCTCGTCAGCGAGTTATCACCTCGGGCGAGTCTTGCGCTTCGCTTCAGGAGTTATTCACTGCGGCTCGCACTGCTACTGCAGCCTTCGCAGGGTCGGCCCGGAAACCCACCTCGACCATTTCGAAATGACCTACTCTTGCCTCCGGGATCGGTTCATGGGAAAGTCGAAAGGGTCATGGAATTGCTCACCGGTTTGTCGGATAAGCGTGCCCAGGGGCAAGGTCTTGAGATCGGCAACCGTCTGGAAAATCTGTTAAAGAAGGTGGCATTCTGATGCGCAACCACCAATCAGTAGCACTCCTTCCTATTTACAACGGAGGCTGATATGGCAAGTTTTTCCCATACTGTCGGTGCCATCACCTACCGCTTCGACGACCTGAAAGACGTTATGGCCAAGGCCAGTCCAGCTCGCTCCGGGGACTTTCTGGCGGGTGTCGCGGCGTTAAACGATGGCGAACGAGTTGCGGCACAAATGGCCCTGGCAGACATTGAGCTGAAGCGCTTTTTGCACGAAGCATTAATTCCCTATGAAACCGATGAAGTCACCCGACTGATCATCGATACTCACGACAAAGCCGCGTTTTCCGCTGTTAGCCACATGACAGTGGGTGGCTTTCGCGACTGGCTACTGAGCGACGCCGCTGATGAGCAAAGTCTGCGCGCTCTGGCACCGGGCCTGACGCCGGAGATGGCCGCCGCCGTATCGAAGATCATGCGCGTGCAAGACCTGATCCTGGTAGCACAGAAAATCCGCGTAGTGACCCGGTTTCGCAGCACTGTTGGCCTGCGTGGTCGGCTCTCGACACGCTTGCAGCCCAACCACCCCACCGATGATCCGGCAGGAATTGCGGCGAGCATTCTTGACGGTCTGCTTTATGGTAATGGCGATGCGATGATAGGGGTCAATCCGGCCACTGACAGCACCTCTTCAATTTGCGCCATGCTGGAGATGCTCAATGCGGTGATTCAGCGCTTCGAAATTCCGACCCAGGCCTGCGTGCTGGCTCACGTTACCACCTCCATCGAAGTGATCAACCGTGGTGTGCCATTGGATCTTGTGTTTCAGTCGATTGCTGGCACCGAGGCGGCAAACGCAAGCTTTGGCGTGAGCCTGAACATTTTGCAGGAAGGTTACGAGGCGGGGCTGTCATTAAACCGCGGCACGCTTGGGCAAAACCTCATGTACTTCGAAACAGGCCAGGGCAGTGCATTATCAGCCAACGCCCACCACGGTCTGGACCAGCAGACCTGCGAAGCCCGAGCCTATGCTGTTGCCAGACACTTCAACCCGTTTTTAGTCAACACCGTGGTCGGCTTCATCGGCCCAGAATACCTTTACAACGGTAAGCAGATCATCCGTGCAGGCCTTGAAGACCACTTCTGCGGTAAATTGCTGGGCGTACCTATGGGTTGTGATATTTGCTACACCAACCACGCCGAGGCCGATCAGGATGACATGGACACCCTGCTGACTCTGTTAGGCGTAGCAGGAATCAACTTCATCATGGGCATTCCCGGCTCTGATGACATCATGCTCAACTACCAGACCACTTCCTTCCACGACGCCCTTTACGCCCGCCAGACCCTGGGGCTGAAGCCGACACCGGAATTCGAAACATGGCTGGCGAAAATGGGTATTTTTACCCAAGCTGATGGCAAAGTGCACTTTGGCAACAGCCTGCCACCGGCTTTCCGCCAGGCTCTAGCGCAATTGAAATGAGTGAGCACGTCATGGACAAACCGACCACTGATAACCAGAACAGGAACCAGAGTCCCTGGCGGCAACTGCGCAACCTCACGTCGGCACGGATTGCCTTGGGTCGCGCCGGCACCAGCATGCCCACAGCCGCGCAACTGGAGTTCCAGTACGCCCATGCTCAGGCCCGTGATGCTGTGCACCTGCCCTTCGATCACGTTGGGCTTAGCGCTCAACTTGCCGAGCACGGGCGTGACAGTCTGTTGCTACACAGCGCCGCCAGTGACCGCCACAGCTACCTACAGCGTCCAGACCTGGGGCGCCGTTTGGATGATGAATCTGCTCAGTTACTGAATCAGCATCGTACGGACAACCCAGCGGGTTACGACCTGGCTATTGTGGTGGCAGATGGCCTCTCGGCCCTGGCAGTGCATCGCAATGCCATGCCGATGCTGAAGCATATTGAAGAACAGGCCCTGGCTGAGGGCTGGAGCTTATCGCCCGTCGTACTTGTCAGCCAGGGCCGGGTAGCCGTGGCCGACGAAGTGGCTGAACGGCTCGGCGCGCGTATGGTGGTTATCCTGATTGGTGAGCGACCTGGCCTGAGCTCACCAGACAGCCTGGGTTTGTACTTCACCTACGCACCCAAGGTCGGCCTGACCGACGCTTACCGCAACTGCATCTCTAATATCCGCTTGGAAGGTTTGAGCTACCCGATGGCCTGCCATCGTCTGTTTTATTTGATGCGCGAGGCCTGTCGCCGTCAGCTGTCGGGGGTTAATCTAAAGGACGACGCTGAAGAACCACTATTGGCAGGTGCCGGCAAGAGCGGGAACTTTTTACTCGGTTGAGTGTTAGTGAACGTCTGATTATTGACCAGGCAAAATCATTGCAAGTTCTGAAAGGCACTTTTCACGTGGGCAGCCAAAGCGTTATTGAGGGGATTGGAGCCTCTGCGCACGAGTGCCAGCTGATAACGGCCTATCTCTGGCAGGTCGTCGCTGACAATCTGTTTGAGCGGTAACCGCACAAGGCTCAGGGGGAAAGGCGCAACGGCAAGGTCTGCAATCATCGCAGCTTCCTGGCCGGAGCAGTGCTCGCAGGTGTAGGCGATCCGGTATGGCGTGCCAGCGTTTTCCAGGGCGAGTAATGTCATCTGGCGCCATGCGCATCCCTCGTGAGCCACCGCAATCGGCAGGGGCCTGTCCAGATGCGCAGACGAACCCTCTTTGCCTGCCCAAACCAGTGGTTCTTCATGCACAACCTCGCCACGAATGCCCCTGACGCGTTCTGACACAGTCACCAGCACCATATCGAGTTCTCCCGCATCCAGCTTTGTCAGATTTTGCTTGCTTGAACCGACAACAACATCCACCAACACAGCCGGATAGGAACGCGCAAACTGGGCGAGTACCTCGGGTAGAATTCGAGTACCCACATCATCTGAGGTACCAAAACCCACCTTGCCCTCCAGCGCGGGTGCGATGAAATGCTCTACCGCTTCCTGGTTGAGTCGCAATAGCCGACGGCTGTATGCCAGTAACACCTCACCGTCATTGGTTAACCGCACCTGACGCGGCTCGCGAATAAACAGACGTTTGCCCAGGATTTTTTCAAGTTGCTTGATTTGCATGCTCAACGCCGACGGCGTTCGGTGGACGACTTTTGCCGCAGCGGTAAACGTGCCACATTCTGCAATCGCGACAAACGTTCTGAGCACCTCATTATCGAGCAGCGGCATCGTCACCTGATTACATCTCCTAAAAAAAGCATTGGCATTTGACTTAAGTATATCTGAAGGCAGAGTTAAATTCTTTTCGTTTGATTGAATGCAGAGAAGCCGCCATCATGCTGGCATAAACCAATGAGGTAGGCACGTTTGCAGACCTCAACCATTCATTTGGGTTAAAAACTCATACAAGGAGGAACAGCGATGCTAGGCTCCCATAAGAATGATCAGACAATCAGAATGCACGCCGCTACCTTGGTGGGTAGCTATTCCCGGCGCCAACAGTTTCGGCGCATGGCGCTGACGCTGTTGGCCGAGAAAGACAACACGCTGGCGGACCTGGGTTATAAGCGCTGGGAAATAAACGTGGCACTCAAGCTGCCGCTTCGGACCGATGCCATGGCTTTTCTGGAGCAGCACCGGCGAGCCTCAGGACTCGAAAACGACAACGAGAGCCTACGCTTTATGAAGGCTGGCAAACGTCCTAGCGGAGTTTATCAGTATGCTTGAAGCAGGCTCAATCTAAAGCGTGACTCGCTGAGCAAGCCCATGCGCTTCGGCAAGACTCGCGGCTGCTGAGGCAACCGCCAGGTCTTGAAGTCCGACACCGGTGCCATCGAATAAAGTGATTTCCTGCTCTGATTTCCGGCCCGGATGGGAACCGTTGATAACCTCTCCTATGGGCGTGATTTGCTCGACGAACAAGATCGCTGCCGCCACAGCATGCTGGGCTTCACCGATACTGATCGACTGGGCAATTTCGTCGGTGAAGACCGTTGCTTGCGCCAAAAGCCGTTGATCGACTTCTTGCTTTCCCTTGGTATCCGTACCCATGCAAGCGAGGTGTGTGCCGGGTTTTATCCAGTCGGCTTGCAGCAGAGCTTCGGAGGCTGACGTGATGGTAATAATAACATCCGACTGAGACCCCAGTGCCTGCGGGGAAACGGCCTCGAAGGGTAGGCCGTGTTCCCTGCACACGTCCGCCAGCCGAGCCAAGTGCTCAGGGTGGACATTCCAAGCCACTACTTTCTCGAAGTCGCGCTGCTCCAGCGCGGCGCGTAGCTGAAAGGTCGACTGAAAGCCTGCACCGATCATGCCCAGCACTTTGGCATTCTTTCGGGCTAGATGGGCAATCGACACAGCGGACGACGCGGCGGTGCGAACGGCGGTCAGATAATTGCCACCGACCAGGGCCTTGAGTTGTCCGGTATCCGGGTCGAACAGCGCCACGGTTGATTGATGATTGGTTAGCCCCTGAGCGGCGTTGCCGGGCCAGTAGCCGCCCGCTTTTACACCTAGGACCAATCCTTCGCGGTCAAAACCGGATTTGAAGCCGTAGAGGGCGCCGGCATGTCCGATCGCCTCCCGCACTACGGGGAAATTGTAGGCGCTCCCTTTGGCCATAGATGAGAATACCGACTCAACTGCCTGAAAGGCTTCACGACGGCCAATCACTTTCTGGCAGGCGTCTTCGCTTACGATCAGAATCTGATGCGGTTGAGTTAATGCTTTGGGCGAGGTTTCCATCGTTAGTCTCCTTTGTCATTTTAGCCAGCCCTCCGAATCGCGTCCGGAGGGCTGGCGCAGGCTGAATCAGAACATCTTGCCGCGGGCGCTGACGGGCCAGAGCGTTTCGACCTTGCCGTTGCGAACGCCGACGTACCAATCGTGGACGTTGCAAGTCGGGTCGCAGTGCCCCGGTACCAGTTTGAGTTTTTCGTTTATCTTGAGTACACCTTGGGGGTCACTGATGACGCCGTGCTCGTCTGAGCACTTGACGTATTCAACGTCGTCGCGGCCAAAGATAAACGGTAAGCCACTGTCCACAGATTGAGCTTTGAGACCCGCATCGCAGATAGCTTTATCGGCCTTGGTGTGGCTCATAACGCTGGTCAGAATGAAAAGTGCGTTCTGCCATTCGCCTTGATCGATGCGCTTGCCGTCTTTGTCCAGAATACGGCCATAATCGGCGTCCATGAAGGCGTAGGAGCCACATTGCAGTTCGTTGTAAACGTCCGAGTTGCTCTCGAAATAGTAAGAGCCGGTGCCACCGCCAGAGACAAGTTCCGGCTTCAGGCCTACCGCCGTCAAACCATCCACTGCGTCTTGCACCATGGCAATGGCTGCATCCAGTTTTGCCTGGCGCTCGTTGTAAGACTCCATGTGCTGCATGGCGCCCTGATACGCCTGGATTCCGGTGAACGTGAGGTTGGGTGCGGCATCGATGGCTTGGGCGATCGTGACCACATCTTCAGTGGAGTTCACCCCGCAACGGCCCGCACCGCAGTCAATTTCGACGAAGCAGTGCAGTTCGGTACCATGCTTTTGGCACGCCATTGATAAATCCGAAACGTTAGCAACGTCGTCGACGCACACAATAATGCGTCCGCCATATTTTGGCAGTTGGGCAAGGCGATCAATTTTCAGTGGATCACGCACCTGGTTGGACACCAGCACGTCCTTGAAACCCGCGCGGGCGAACACTTCGGCTTCAGAGGGTTTCTGGCAGCAGACCCCAATGGCGCCCCCCAGGTCTTCCTGTAGTCGTGCCACATCAACGGACTTGTGCATCTTGCCGTGTAATCGGTGGCGCATGCCGTGTGCTTTGGCGTAATCGCCCATTTTCTTGATGTTGTGCTCGAGTGCGTCCAGATCGAGGATCAGGCACGGGGTCTGAATCTCGCTTTCGTCCATGCCAATGGCGGCGGGGATGTTGTAACCAACTTCCAGTTCTTCAGGGCGTATAAATGTTGTCATGGTATGCCTCCTAATCGATGTTTTTTTTAGGTCCAGGGAAGTGTGTCCAGATCCACATTGCCGCCGGTGATGATCACGCCCACCCGTTTGCCCCGGAAGATCTCAGGGTTTTTCAGGATGGTCGCCAGGGGTACTGCGCAACTGGGCTCGATAACAATCTTCATTCGTTTCCAGGTCAGCTTCATGGCGTCGATGATTTCCTCCTCGGTCGCCGTGAAAATGTCTGAGACGAAATGGCTTACGAAATGCCAGGTCAGTTCCTTCAACGGCACTTTCAAACCGTCTGCTACGGTATTGGGTGCATCATCGGCAATGATGTAACCGGCCTTGAGAGAGCGGGCGGCGTCGTCGGCATTGAGTGGCTCAGCCGCGTAAATAGCAACCTCCGGTGCCAGGTTCGACAGAGTCAGGCACGTACCGGAAATCATCCCGCCGCCACCGATCGGCGCAATTACCGCGTCCAGATCCGGCACCTGACTCAGCAGTTCCAGTGAGCAGGTTGCCTGCCCTGCGATGACCCTGGGGTCGTTATAAGGGTGGACAAAATCAGCACCAGACGCGGCCACCACCTTGGCAAAGACCGCTTCGCGGGAGCTGGTGGAGGGCTCGCACTCGATGATTTTGCCGCCGTAGCCGCGTACCGCGTCTTTTTTGGCTTGGGGTGCGGTATGAGGCATGACGACCGTGACCGGGATACCTCGCCGGCCAGCCGCATAAGACAGTGACAGGGCATGATTGCCGGAAGAGTGGGTGGCGACGCCAAGGGCCGCTTTGTCTTCACTCAACCCAAAGACGGCGTTGCAGGCGCCGCGCACTTTGAAAGCACCAGCCTTTTGAAAGTTCTCACACTTAAAAAAAAGTTCGGCCCCGGTCAGCTCGTTCAGATAACGGGACGTCAGGACGGGCGTTTTGTGGATGTAGGGTTTGATCCGTTCGTGGGCCGACAAAACATCGTCAAACGTCGGTATCCGGTTCCTGTGATCACTCATGGTTCACCTCGTCAGTCTGCGTCTGCCGGTTACGCGATGGTGGCGCGAAAATGGTTTTGGGCGGCGCGGACGCCCGTGCCCAGTTCAATGGGGTAGTCAAGATCGGCCATGGCCATTTCAATGGTTGCCAACCCTGACAGCACCATGCTGCCTGTCAGCGAACCCAAGTGGCCGATACGGAAGGCTTTGCCGTGCATTTCGCCAAGGCCAATGCCGAAGGACACGCCGTATTTTGCATACGTGTGGTCGGTCAGCTCGTTGCTGTCGAATCCTTCGGGCACATAAATGGCGGTAACGGTATTGGAATACAGGTCAGGAGACTGCGCACACAGGGCCATGCCCCAAGCACGTGCCGCCTGCCGCACACCTTCGGCGAGCCGGAAGTGACGGGCGTAGACATTGTCTAACCCTTCTTCAAACAGCATTTTCAGGCTTTCTTTCAGGCCGTAGATCAGCTGCAAGGGCGGAGTGTAGGGGAAGCCGCCTTGGGCGTTGGCCGTCATCATGGCGCGAAAATCGAAGAACGCACATGGAAGCGTGGCGGTTTCCATTGCGGCCAGTGCTTTTTGGCTGACCGCGAGTATGGCCATGCCGGTTATCAGCATGAAGCCTTTTTGAGAGCCCGACACGGCGATATCAACACCCCAGCTGTCCATCTCGAACGGCATAGAAGCCAGGGAGCTGACGCAATCAACCAATAGCAGGGCAGGGTGAGAGCAGCTGTCCATGGCTTGACGAACAGCATCGATATCGCTTTTTACGCCGGTTGCAGTCTCGTTGTGGACAACCAGAACCGCTTTGATCTTGTGTTGAGTGTCGGCGCTTAAAGCCCGCTCAAACTCATTCGCCGGAGCGCCGCTGCCCCAAGGGCAATCTATAATTTGAACGTCTAGCCCGTGACGCTGACACATGTCAATCCAGCGACGGGAGAACATTCCGTAGCGGGCGATTAATACCTTATCTCCGGGTGACAGGGTGTTGCAGATGGCCGCTTCCCAGCCACCGGTCCCGCTGGCGGGGAATAGGATGACTTCGCCAGACTGGGTGTTGAAGATCTTTTTGCAATCCTGCAGCAGCGGGCGGAGTGTTTCCACGAAGCCCGGCGAGCGGTGGTCACTGCTCTGCACGTTCATCGCGAATCGCAACCGGTCAGGGATATTCGTGGGGCCCGGAATAAAGATTGGGTTTTGGTCAGACATAAGGAGTTCTCTCTCCGTGATTGCGATTACCAGAAGCCCCGTCGCCGGACTGCCTCTTCCGCTTCATGTCTTCACTCTAGATTCCTAAGTTTAATTTGCGCAATATGAAATTGTTCCACAATGTGGAAAATAAATAATATACACCGCCTTAGATTCCAAGTATTTGGTCTATAATAGAAAAATAGTGAGAATTGGCATTATTATAATTTCCACATTGTGGGATCTTAAATTCGCATAGTAGAATATTTAGCAATTATGCCTCTAATCTCACCTTACCGTTACATTCGGAGCTCCTGATGACTGACGCCAAAACTGAATCCCGAATTCAGGTCATTGACCGGGCCTCGCTGCTAATGGATGCGATTGGGCGCTATTCAAAGCCGGTCAAACTGAAAACGCTGGGCGCCGAGACTGGGCTTGCGCCTTCCACGGCCTATCGAATTCTTCAATCATTGATCAGCAATCGTTTTGTTGAGCGAGATTCCACCGGGGGTTACCGTCTGGGCCAGAAATTGCTGCAGTTGAGCAATTGTCTGCATTCGGATATTGACCTGCGAGGGGTCTCGCTGCCTTACATGCGGGAATTGTGTGACCGACTGGGTGAAACCATCAATCTCACGATTAGGGAAGGTGATGTAGTGATTTATTTTGAAAAGGTGACGCCGAATCGCATGATGCATGTAAACCAGATCGTAGGTAGCCGTGCACCTTTGCATGTCACCGCTGTGGGCAAACTTATGCTGGGCCTTGCGGGAGAGGATGAGATTGAGAGTTACGCCCGGCGAACCAATCTGCCTGCCTATACACGCAATACGCTGTCCTCATTGAACACGCTAGCGGACGCCTGTATGACCGACATTCGTCAGGGCTATTCACTGGATAACGAAGAAGCTGAGATTGGCGTGGGTTGTATTGGCGTCCTGCTTTTCGAAAAGTCCGGAAATGTGAGCGCGGGGCTGTCCATTTCCGCGCCGATCGAGCGGAGAAAAAATGAATGGATCGGTGAATTGAAGAAAGCCGGTGAGGAGATTTCCCGGCATCTAGGGTATCGGCCCGGTTAACGCCCTGGTGTGCCAGCGACGGTTCAGAGGCGAGGTGGCTGGGAGAGTTGCTCTGGATTAGTCGGTTATCATCCCCGTCAGATTGGCGGCCTCCAGCTTATGACCTAAGTGACTCCGGAGAATGTTGCCAAGACGTTCCCCATCGCGATTCTGAAGAGCCTCAATCATGTGTTCATGGTCGTTCACTGCTTTATGCCAGTAAGCGTCGGTCATCTGCGCGGAATAGCGGATTCGTTTAATACGTTGGCTAAGGTTGTTATACATTTCCAGAAGTACATCATTCTTTGACGCCAGCATGATGCATTCATGAATTTGCTGGTTGGCGCGGAAATATTCCTTGAGTTCACCACGATGAAAATGCTCGACCATTTTATTGTGAAGCGTCTGAATATGAGCGACTTCAGCATCACTGATGTATTGGCAGGCCGTTTCACCGGACAACCCTTCCAGGGCGCCCATGATGTTGTAGGTGTGCTCGACGTCTTTCGCGGTTAAGCGGGTTACCCGGGCACCGCGATTCGGCAGCATTTCAATCAGACCTTCGGATTTCAGAACTTTCAACGCTTCGCGGAGGGGCGTTCTGGAGATGCCGAACTTTTCGCAGAGCCCTTTTTCGGAAATTTTCTCTCCAGGCGCCAGTGTACCGAGTTCGATCAACTCCCTTATTCTATCTGCAGCTTCTTGATAAAGAACTCTATGTTGTATCTTTTCCATATGACCTTTTCTTAAGACAAGTAGTGAGTTGCCGGCAATTTTCGTGCGGCAGTTGTATCTCAGGATGGAATCCTGTAACTAAACTGTGCGCTGCATTCAAAATTCAAAATAAGGTACAGCGCGGCGCTTTGCAAGGCTCAGAGGCCTTAAATGCCCTTTTGCGGTGATGGTACTCCATTCGTTCTGTATGTTCTGGGAACGTGAGTGTTGCGCCATCTCCCGCGACCGGGAACTTCTATGTGGATTTGCTCACCTTGAATGATCCAGGGAAATTATATGGCAGGTAAAGTTTTTCGATCCAGCGTAAAAATTACACGGGCGCAGGCGCGCCAAATCGTAGACGGTGCATTTGCTGTGGCGCGAGCCCGGGATATGGATCCGCTGACGGCATTTGTTATGGATGGGGGCGGCAATATGATTGCCGCCGAACGGGAAGATGGCTGTGCACCGCTGCGTCTTCCTGTCTCAAGAGGCAAGGCGTTTGCTGCTTTGGGGAATGGTGCTTCCAGCCGAACGGTGGGGGAGCGCAACGAGCAACGGCCAGCCTTTTTAGCGTCAGTTGCGGCGGCTGCGGACGGCCAGTTCGTACCGGTAGCGGGCGGTGTATTGATTCTTGATCCAAACGACGAGGTTATCGGAGCAGTGGGGATTAGCGGTGCTTCTTCAGATGAGGATGAGCAAGTAGCGATTGCCGGCATTGAAGCTGCAGGTTTTAAGGCAGGAACCGCTCCCGACTGAGACTGAGAGCGGTCATGGCTCGTTTTTAAAGCGAAAAATGACCGCGTTCATTTTGTTCAGGTTCAGAAAGAGGATTGCGGCTTAAGTGTGCCCATTATTTGGCGGAATTATCTAATCTCTCCTATGCACCAAAGCGTGTTGGCACTGGCCCCGCGTCGTAATTAGACTAAAGTATAATATAGAATTATGAATTATGAATTCATATTTGGAGTGTGGTTGGTCCAAACGTCTTACCGGAACAATGGATTTTGGTGCAGAAATTGATGGGTCAGGCTCGCCGATCATCTTTAAAGGTGGTATGAGACGGCAACACGGTCATTTTGGAGAGATTTAACGATCGACGGTTTTGCTTGCAAATAAAAACAATGAAATATCGGAGACCAGTATGAAAATTTTGAAGACAGCATTGCTCGCTTCGGTGTTTGCGCTAGGTGTACAAGCCGCGCAGGCAGCAGAGACCCAGATCAAGTTTGGTCATGTAGGGGGTCCGGGATCTTTATTCGAAAAATCAGTCAACGAATTCGCAAGAATTGCCAATGAAAAGCTGGAAGGTAAGGCCGAGGTCATACCTTTTGGTTCCAGTCAGTTAGGCAGTGACTCCCAGATGCTGAATAAACTGAAACTGGGTACGTTGGACCTCGCTTTGCCCTCGTCCGTCATGAGCAGTGTCGCACCCGAATTTTCGGTGTTTGAAATGCCCTACCTGATTGAAGACAGGGAGCACATGAAGCGCGTACGGGATGAACTCGTGCGGGACGTGCTTTACCAGGCTGCAGAAGACAAAGGCTACCGAGTTATTGGCGTTTGGGAGAACGGCTTCCGGCAAATAACCAACAATGTTCGGCCTATCGTTGTGCCTGCGGATCTGGATGGCATCAAGCTAAGGACCCCCAACGGGGTGTGGCGCGTTGAGATGTTTCAAAGCTATGGTGCGAGTCCTGCCCCAATGGCACTTTCCGAAGCCTTCGTTGCGTTGCAGACAGGCGCGATGGACGGCCAAGAGAATCCTCTGGTCCAAATCTACTCCCAACGATTCCACGAGGTTCAGGATTACCTGTCAATAACCAATCACGTTTACACACCCGCCTATGTATTGGCTGGCGCCCGCTGGAGCCGACTGCCTGAGGATGTCAGAAATGTGCTGATTGAGACAGCTCAAGAAGTGGAAGCCTTTGCACTTGAACAAGGCGAAATGCTTGATAACAGTCTGGTCGAAAAAATGAAAGCTGAAGGGATGCAGGTAAACAAAGCAGATCAGAAAGCATTTGTTGCCGGCTCAGACGCGATCTACAAAAAGTTCGCTGATGAAGTAGAAGGCGGTCAGGAAATGCTGGATAAGGTTAGTCAGCTCCGCAAGTAATAAAGGACGATTCCTGTCTGTTGTGCATGGTTCGCGATCACTGCGCGGATCATGTGTTGCACGTAGGTACTAGCCGGCTCTCGTGTTTCAGGGGATATAAATGAATTCACTTACAAATTTTAAAAACGCTTATTTCAAGTTTCTTGAAGTTATTGTCGTTGCCATAATGATTGCTCTGGCATCGGTTGTTACCGTAGGTTTTCTCTCGAGACTTGTTGGTTCACCGTTTAGTTGGTATGACGAAGTCGCCTCTGTGGGTTTGGCCTGGCTGACTTATTATGGTGCCGCACTCGCTGCAGCCAAGGGTGCTCACATTGGTTGCCCGACCGTTGTTAACTATTTCCCCCCCGCAATCCGGTTGCCCATTGCGTTAGTCGCTGAGGCAATCACCATCGGTTTCTTTGTTTTACTCGCCTATACCGGCACGCAAGTCGTCCTGATCCTTGAGGGGTCAACGCTTATCAGTTTAACCAGTGTGTCCGTGCAGCTAACACAATCTGCAATTCCTATTGGGGCTGTCCTCTTTATTATCGCCGAGCTCTTACATCTGCCAGAAGTGATCGCCAGCGCCAAAGGTGATGGGTTCATAGACCATGAACTGGAAGAAGCGGGCCTAACCTACGACAAGGCTTCAATAACTACTAAATAGTAGCCTTGAGCGAGCCCAGGAGAATAATAAAATGATCATTTTTTTCATGTTTGTTGGTCTGATATGCCTGATTCTGATCAACGTGCCTGTAGCGATAGCGCTAGGTATCGTTGGTGCTGTTGCAACTGTCAGTAGTTACGGCGTCGCGGCATTACCCAATGTCGCGATGGTAATGTTTGATGGTGCGACGAAGTTCCCGCTCATTGCGATTCCGCTCTTTATATTAGCGGGTGCCATTATGAACGCCTCTAGTATCTCGCGGCGGTTGATTGATCTTGCATCGGCAATGCTTGGTTTTATAAAGGGCGGGCTGTCTATGGTTACCATAGGCGCTTCGATATTTTTTGCAGAAATTTCGGGGTCAGCTGTCGCGGGAGTCTCTGCTATCGGCAGTATTATGATTCCGGCGATGAAAAAGAAAGGCTACTCGAAGGAGTTCTCGGCGGCTATTTCATCCTCGGCGGCGAGCCTGGCGATTATACTGCCGCCATCCATCCCCATGATTCTTTATGCCGTAATGTCCGGCGTTTCTGTGGTTAAAATGTTTGTCGCCGGCATTTTGCCCGGGATATTGGGAGCTCTGGGCTTAGCCGCCATGTGTTACTACCTGGCGAAAAAGAATAACTTTCCGTCGGAAGGTGAGTTCCGGGCCAAAAAGCTCTGGGAAGCGTTCAAGGGTGCGATTTGGGCATTATCGATTCCGGTTATTATTCTGGGTGGTATATTTGGCGGGATCGTAACTGCGACCGAAGGTGCTGCACTGGCCGTTGTTGTTGCCATCTTCATCAGTACCGTTGTCTACCGTGAATTCAACCTGCGTATCTTCTACAAATCCTGTCTCGATGCGGGCGTTCAAACGGCTGTGGTTATGCTTCTGGTGGCGAGCTCCGCTGTCGTGGGGCTTTATCTCACCGAGACTCAGCTTCCACAGCAGCTCGCCAATTCCATCAGTGACATGACCGACAACAAGTACATCATCTTGGCGTTGCTCAATGTCGTCTTCCTGATTCTGGGCATATTCCTGCATTCTGCCGCCGCCATCATCCTGGTGGTTCCAATCGTTCTTCCGCTAATTCTCGCGGTGGGTATTGACCCGGTCCACTTCGGTTTGATCGTTACATTGAATCTGGCCATAGGCCAACAAACACCCCCTGTGGCGAGCGTATTGATTGCTTCGTGCTCCATTGCGAAATCTGATATCTGGGCGACTTCGCGCACCAACCTCTGGTTTCTGGGTGTGCTGTTCGCGATTCTCATCATAAATACCTATGTTCCAGCCTTTGCATTGTCATTGGTGAACCTGGTTTATGGCACCTAATAGCTGAAGGGGATATGAAATGAATAAACCTGACCAAGGCAGTGTCGACTGCAAGGTAAGCCAAGGGGTGGCCTGGGTTGGCTTCAATCGCCCAGCAAACCGCAATGCAATGACGTGGAGTATGTACGATTCACTGGAGCGGATTTGTGAAGAGATGGACGGGAAAGCTGAGGTAAGCGCTGTCGTTTTCTATGGCTACGGTGGGGAAGCATTCGTAGCCGGAACGGACATCAAGCAATTTGCTGATTTTGACCACGGTGATCAGGGCATTGCTTATGAACGCCGTATTGACAGTGTGCTCCATAGCCTGGAAACCATGAAAACGCCGACCATCGCGCTGCTTGAAGGTTTTTGTGTCGGCGGTGGAGCAGCTATTGCGCTTGCTTGCGATTTTCGTTATTGCACGCCCTCGCTGAAGTTCGGGGTACCGATTGCTAAAACCCTGGGCAATTGCCTGTCGGTCACCAACGTTTCACGCCTGATGGATCTCGTGGGTATCCCCCGAACCAAGGAGATTCTGATGGCGGCAAAACTGATCGAGGCACCGGAGGCCGCGTCCTTTGGGTTAGTCAGCGAGGTTTTTGAAGCCGATGTCATCAGGGATGAGGTCGACAAAAAAGCGCAGGCTTTCAGTCAGCGAGCGCCTTTGACGGTGCAGGCCGCCAAAGAAATTATCAACCGCGTGCTCGCACACAGACGGACGGCTGCGGATGTCAGTGATGACTGGGTGAGAACCTGCTATGCCAGTGCCGACTTCAAAGCAGCGGTCAATAAGTTCGTCACCAAGACGCCGTTTGAATGGACCGGCAAATAGGTTACTTACTGAACAGCTTTTCCAACATGGAGAAAACACATGCTTCCCTTGAAAAACATAAAAGTTCTGGATGTCTCGCAAATCATGGCCGGGCCTTATTGCACCATGGTGCTTGGTGACATGGGGGCAGAAGTCATTAAGGTGGAAAAGGCCAATGGTGGCGATGACAGCCGACAAATGGGGCCCTACGTTAACGACGAATCCACTTGTTTCTCCCAAATCAACCGAAACAAGAAAAGCATCTCTTTAAACCTGAAAGATGAACGGGCGAGGGCGATATTCTATCGGCTCGCCAACGACGCAGATGTCATTGTCGAGAACTATCGGCCCGGAGTGACGAAATCTCTGGGGATCGATTATGAGGCCATTAAAATGATCAACCCCGGCATAATTTACTGCTCTATTTCAGGCTATGGTCAAACGGGTCCTTACAGTAATAAAGGCGGTTTTGATCTGGTGGCCCAAGGCATGAGCGGTTTGATGTCGATGACGGGCGAGCCAGGTCGGCGGCCGGTAAAAACCGGCATTGCCGTTTACGATATCGGTGCTGGCATTACGGCGGTCTATTCGATTTTGGCGGCGTGCATACACAAAATGAACACCGGTGAAGGTCAACAGATTGATATAGCCATCACTGAATGTGGCCTGCCCTGGTTCAGTTGGGAGGCGGCGGCGTACTTCTCCGAAGGCACCGTGCCGGAAGCCACCGGCTGGCGTCATCGCGTATCCGCCCCTTATCAAGCCGTCAAAACTCAGGATGGCTACATGATGCTGGGCTGCGCTAACCAGCGAACCTGGGAGCGCTTCTGCCAGGATGTCATCGCGCGGGACGATTTAATTGCCGATGAGCGGTTTTTGACCAATAGCGACCGTGGACGCAATGTCGAGCAACTCGAACGTGTTCTGGAAGAAATCCTGTCCCTTCGTGAAACGGCGCACTGGCTGGATCGATGCGACATTGCAGGCGTGCCCGCCGGACCGATCAACAATTTCGCCCAGGCCGTGCAGGATGAGCATTTTCTCGCCAGAGGCATGGTCGAGGAAATCGACCACCCGGTGATCGGCAAGATGAAAACGATCGGTTTTCCCAGCAAATTTTCCCGTACACCCTCACAGATTCGTTACCCGGCGCCCCTCTTTGCGCAACACACCGATGAAATCTTGTATGGCGCTGGTTTGAGCGCAGAGGAGGTTAGTAATCTCCGCCAGGAGGGTTGTATCAAGTAGTTCATTACTTCGATATTTACCCATAATGCGCTTCATATGTGAATTCAAAATTCAGAATTTATAGACACCATAAACGTGCGGAGTATTTCCTATGTTGAAACTTGATTTTCATCCATCAGGCCGGCACTTCCTTCAAATACCCGGGCCGTCTCCGGTACCGGACCGTATTCTGCGCGCCATGAGCCTCCCGACTATTGATCATCGCGGGCCGGAATTTGGCGCTCTGGGGCTGGAGTTGCTGGCGAAGGTTAAGGTCATCTTTAAAACGACCCAGCCCGTTATTATCTACCCGGCATCCGGAACCGGTGCCTGGGAAGCCGCTCTCATTAACACGATGTCTAGCGGTGACCGGGTGCTGATGTTTGAAACGGGTCACTTCGCAACACTGTGGGAAAAAATGGCACGTCGGCTTGGCTTGGAACCAGAATTTCTGGGGCTTCCCGGTTATGAGGGCTGGCGTGCGGGTGTGCAGGCCAACATGATTGAAGATCGCCTGAGACAGGATACAGAACATACCATTAAGGCGGTCTGTGTCGTTCACAACGAGACCTCAACAGGTGTCACAAGCGATATCCCGGCAGTGCGTCGAGCCATGAATGCCGCTGGCCACCCAGCACTGTTGATGGTTGACACCATCTCCGGCCTGGCCTGTGCAGACTATCAACACGATGCGTGGGGCGTCGACGTAACGATTTCTGGTTCCCAGAAAGGTTTAATGCTGCCGCCGGGTATCAGTTTTAATGCCTTGTCGGATAACGCCATCGCTGCCAGTAAAACCTCAAATTTGCCAAAAAGCTTCTGGGCATGGGACGAGATTCTTGAGGCCAATAAAAACGGTTATTGGCCTTACACGCCCAACACGAACTTGCTTTACGGCCTGAATGAAGCGTTGGATATGTTGCTTGACGAAGGTCTGGAACAGGTGTTCGCGCGTCACCAGCGTTGGGCTGCCGGTGTGCGTGCGGCCGTTGAAGCCTGGGGGCTGGAAGTTCAGTGCCAAGAGCCAGATGTTTACTCACCGGTTCTGACGGGGGTCGTCATGCCTGAGGGCGTGGATGCGGATGCGGTTCGGCGCCTGATCTACGAGCGTTTCGATCTGTCGCTGGGCATGGGGCTGGGCAAGTCGAAAGGCAAGATGTTCCGAATAGGACACCTCGGCGACTGCAATGATCTGACTTTGATTGCCGCGTTAGGCGGCTGCGAGGCTGGTCTGAAGTTGTCTGGAGTGAACCTCAAAGGCAGTGGCGTTTTGGCAGCGCTGGAGTACTTCTCCCAGAACCGGCCGCACCACGTCAATTAATAGCGGTGTTTATAACGGCATAGATCAGGAGTAAACGATGAACTCGTTTTCAGAGCCTAAGATACAATCGCAAAATGCGCGAGTAAAACCGATGTCTGATGTTGCCGCTCGTTTGGCACATGAACTTGCGGGCGATGTGCTTTTTGACGACGCCTCACGCGGACGATACTCCACGGACGCGTCTATCTACCAGATTATGCCGGTCGGTGTCGTGATACCCCGCAATCAGGCGGACTTGCAACTAGCTGTTGATATAGCACGGGATGCAAAAGTTCCGGTACTTGCGCGCGGGGCGGGCACCAGCCAGTGCGGCCAGACTGTTGGCGAGGCGATCATTCTGGATACCAGCCGCTGGTTAAATCAGATTGTCGAGTTTGACGAAGAGAAACAGACAGTGGTCGTTGAACCCGGTCTGGTTCTTGACGACCTAAACCGCTGGCTCAAGCCCCATGGGCTTTGGTTCCCGGTTGATGTATCAACGGCCGCCCAATGCACCATTGGTGGTATGGCGGGCAATAACTCCTGTGGCTCAAGGTCCATCAAGTACGGCAACATGGTCCACAATGTTCTGGGTATCGACGCCTTACTTGCGGACGGTTCGCAAGGGCATTTTGGTTTGACCAGCAACCTACCTGTCAATGAAAGAATTCGCGCAATAGCCCAGCAGGTGCAGCACATCGCAGAGCGGGAAAACGCCAACATAATGGAGAGTTTTCCCAAGGTTCTGCGTCGCGTGGGTGGTTATAATCTTGATATCTTCAACTGCCAGAATTCGCGTCCTTATAACCTGGACGGCCAGGTTAATCTCGCACACCTGTTAGTCGGTTCTGAAGGAACTCTGGGGCTTACACAGAGAATCAAGCTTCAGCTTGCACCGCTACCGGTTCACAAAGTGCTGGCCGTAGTTAACTTCGTTCAGTTCTATCAGGCCATGGACCTGACCCAGCACATCGTTACTCTCAATCCATCAGCGGTAGAGCTGGTGGATCGCACCATGATAGACCTTGCGATTGAAAATGCAGCGTTCCGGCCCGTGATCGAGAAAGCGCTAATTGGCAAACCCAAAGCCATTCTGCTGGTTGAATTCTCCGGGGAAGACGCGCAGAAACTGCGAGGCGATCTGGCAAAGCTCAATGAGCTGATGGGGGATCTGGGTTTACCCGATTGTGTCGTTAGCATGACCGGCGCCGCTGAACAGGCCGCTTTGTGGAATGTGCGCAAGGCAGGCCTTAACATCATGATGAGTATGAAAGGTGACGGCAAGCCTGTTTCCTTTATTGAAGACTGCGCAGTACCGCTTGAAAGCCTTGCAGAATATACCAGTAAGCTCACCGAAGTATTTCATAGACATGGCACGGAAGGGACCTGGTATGCCCACGCCAGTGTTGGCACTTTGCATGTTCGGCCGATCCTGGATATGCGTCGTGGCGGAGCGCAAAAAATGCGTGCGATCGCCGAAGAAGCGTCAGCGCTGGTGCGCGAATACAAAGGTGCATTTTCAGGCGAGCATGGCGATGGGATCTGTCGCGGAGAGTGGGTTGCCTGGCAGTTTGGGCCACAGCTCAATGCGGCATTCAAGGAGATTAAACAGCTTTTCGATCCTGAGAATTTGCTGAACCCCGGCAAAATCGTCGATACCCCGCGAATGGATGATCCAGACTACTTCCGGTTTAACAAAGGGTATAAGGGCATACCAATAACGCCAGCGCTCGACTGGTCAGGCTGGGATGTACTTCGCGATCCGTTAACCGGCGAACAAAGTGCGCCGGGCAGTGCGGGCGATCCGACATCCGGGCTGATCAAAGCCGTTGAGATGTGCAACAACAACGGCCATTGCCGGAAATTCGACGCCGGCACCATGTGCCCCAGTTTTCGCATTACCCGGGAAGAGCAACACCTGACACGAGGGCGAGCCAATACATTGCGGCTGGCGTTGTCCGGGCAATTAGGGTCAGACGGCCTTGCCGGCAACGATGTCAAAGAGGCACTGGATCTGTGTGTGTCCTGTAAGGGCTGCAAACGTGATTGCCCAACCGGTGTAGACATGGCCAAGATGAAAATTGAGGCACGTTCGGCCTGGTCAAAAAAACACGGGATTTCACTTCGAGATCGATTTGTGGCTGAAATGCCTCGTTACGCTGCATACGCCAGGCATTTTTCAAGCGTCATCGCTGCAGTTGAACGGGTGCCTTTTTTGTCAGACTGGATTAAGCGCACCTTAGGCTTGGCAGAACAGCGCGCTTTGCCGAACTTTTGCGGTAACTATCTGGCTGGCGCTGCTGCGAAGCCTGGTAGCGCAGTCTATGAAAAAGAAGTTTTGCTGTTTGTCGACACCTTCAATAACTACCTTGAGCCTTCTAACGCGGAAGCGGCACAACGGGTTCTTACTGCCGCCGGCTACCATGTGCACGTCAACAAAGCTCCGAGCGAGAGACCGTTATGCTGTGGCCGAACCTATCTTGCCTCCGGCCAGGTGGACAAGGCCAAAGCCGAAGCAAAGCGCACACTCGAGTACCTGATGCCGTTTGTTGAACGGGGCATCAGTATTGTCGGGCTGGAGCCATCCTGCCTGCTAACCCTACGCGATGAGTTTTTGCAGTATGGCTACGGTGAGCAGGCCGTGGCTTTGTCGAAGGCGTCCTTCCTGTTTGAGGAGTTTTTGGTCAAAGAACAAGAGGCAGGTCGCTTGAAGCTTGAGCTAAAAGCCCTCGAAACGCCCAGAGTGCTGCTACACGGACACTGTCACCAGAAAGCGTTTGATGCTCTCCGGCCAGTCGAGCAGGTGCTTCGCTGGATACCGGAACTAGAGGTTAAAAACATCGAAACCTCATGCTGCGGAATGGCCGGCAGCTTTGGATACGAACGTGAACACTACGAGGCCTCGATGCAGATGGCCGAGCTTTCACTTCTCCCTGCGGTTCGTAAGGCGGCGGCCGATGATCTTGTGGTTGCCGATGGCACCAGCTGTCGACATCAAATTCACGATGGCGCCAATAAAACCGCCTTGCATGTCGCCAAGGTGCTGGAAAGTGCATTAGCCTGACCGTGAAGTGGCTGAATGGATGTGACCAGCCCAGCGAAGGAATAATACCCTGAGACTGGAGAGCGTGTATGACCAAAAGAAAGTGTCTCTTGAGTCAACATCGGCCGCTGCCCTGATTATTGCGCGAGGCGGCTATGTTGACTCAGGTTGGTCAATTTTGAGTCGACGTTAATGGGCTAATACTATTCCGGCGCTGGCAGGACTATTGGTGATCTACATTTTGCCCTGGTCGATTCAAAGCCAAGAAGCCGACGATTTACAACTGGTAATGAGCGGTTTTATGCCAAACTATGCAGTTTTGAAATTGAAAATATCGATATCATTCATTTAGCATTACATGTTTCTTCTTAAAGCTGTCACTCCCAATGTATAAGCTGTACTTATATTCGATATAATTTTATATCGTTTGACTCCCGATATTCAGTGCCATATATTTAGTGGATAGTACTTATATAAAATTTCAAAATATTTTATAGTTAAATTTTTCTACTGAATATCATAATATAAATGATATAGATCTAAGACTGTTACTAGAGTTTTCGTAAGTAAGAAAAACTTATAATAAAAATTATAAAATAGATTTTGACAGAAACAATGGAACGAAGAAAATGAAAATATACAGTCACGAAAAACAAAAGCTTCATCATCCTAAAAGCTACTTTTCTCGAGGGCAAATGCGCCAGCCCCAAGAAACACCTGAGAGGTTGACTGAGCTATTAAAAGCTCCACAGATGATGGGGTTAGAAGTAACGACTGCGAAAGAAATAGGGATCGAGCCGATTTTAGTAGTACATGACTTCGACTATGTTGAGTTTTTAAAGCATGGTTATGAAGAATGGATGGCTTCGGGTGAGGATATGG